>Ga0308157_10001581_pt1 | contig 44879 bp, 45 predicted proteins | sample PhyBR1_FD_201035 | JGI IMG/M metagenome (GOLD analysis project Ga0308157, IMG submission 201035) | Phyllosphere microbial communities from UC Gill Tract Community Farm, Albany, California, United States - DLSLB.R1 | ecosystem: Host-associated > Plants > Phyllosphere > Unclassified | place: USA... | reverse complement strand
CAACTTTAAATTGTTGCAACCAGACAATACAGTAATTGCACAAGTACGTATTTCTCGTGCTGCAATGAAAGCTGCTCAAGAAGCTGCAAAAGCAGAAAAAGGTGGAGCAAAAAAGAAAAAATAATCACCATTATTTTTACACCAAAAAGCCTCGAATTTATTCGGGGCTTTTTTATTGATCTATTTTTTATTTGGGCAATTCCGCCGAGGCGGATCGGGCTTTACGTTACAATCTTTTTGTTCGTTCCTCACAAAAAGGATTTTCACTTCACCCGAGGCTTCGGCCGAACTGACCGAAGGTAATCCCTTTTGCAAACAAAAAAGCCATTCTCGGTAAAGAATGACTTTTAGTGTATAATTAGTTTACTGTTTTAGGGGCTTAATCCATTCTTGGCTTCAAGATAATTCTTAAAGGTAGAAAGATCTTTTAAAGATTCATCATCGTTAAATTGAACTTCGCAACAATGTATGCCGCTTATAAATTTCTTCTCTCCGTTCGGAAATTCATAAATCGTTCCTCCTTTGTCAGACATGAAATGATGGCTTACAAACCAAAACTTAATTTCTTGCTTATTGTTAAGCGTAATAATTCCATACTGAACATCTTTATCAAGATTATATTGTACAGATTTATTATTAGTTTTTAGATCTGTGAAATCAAAATTTTCTTCTGATAATCGATCTTTTAAAAATCTTTCAGATTCTGTAGTGCAAGATATGCACAATAAAATCAAACCAAAAAACAGAAAATTTCTCAAATAAACGTATGTTTTATCTATTCAATTTCAGAAACACGAATGGTATTTACCATTCCCTTTTCATTTAAAGGCATTGATGCTAAATTAATCGTGTAATCGCCATCAATAACATAATTGTTTTCTTTGGCAATATGGTTAATGTCTTCAATAGTAACATCGGTACTTTCGTATTTATCATACCAGAAAGCGGTAACACCCCAAAGCAAACTTAACTGTGTAAGCATGTTTTTGTTTGATGTATAAGCTAAAATGTGTGCATTTGGTCGCCATGCCGATATCTGAAAAGCAGTATATCCCGAATTGGTTAACGTGTTAATAACCTTTGCTTCGATGCTGTTTGCCATAATGGCTGCGTGGTAACAAATAGATTTGGTAATGAAACGTTTTGTTTTAATTTTTGGGTCGTTAACGGGTAGTTTAATTAAATCTGAATTTTCTACACTGTTAATAATCTGCGTCATTTTTTCGATTACCTGAACAGGATAATTACCAACCGATGTTTCTCCTGAAAGCATTACCGCATCGGCTCCATCCATTACAGAATTGGCAACGTCGTTAACTTCGGCGCGGGTAGGTGTTAAGCTGGTAATCATTGTTTCCATCATCTGCGTGGCAATAATTACCGGAATACGAGCGTATTTTGCTTTGTGAACCAGTTGTTTTTGAATCAACGGAACTTCTTGTGCAGGAATTTCAACACCCAAATCGCCACGAGCAACCATTAAACCATCGCAATGTGATACAATTTTATTGATGTTTGCAACCGCTTCCGGTTTTTCAATTTTAGCAATAATCGGAATTTTATGATCAGAATGTTCTTCAATCAGTAAACGTAAATCTTCTAAATCTTCTTCGGTTCTTACAAAAGAAAGAGCAATCCAGTCAACGCTTAATTTAATCGCAAAATGAGCATCTTTAATGTCTTTTTCAGTTAAAGCAGGTAACGAAACCTTTGTGTTTGGTAAATTCACTCCTTTTTTAGATCGTAACGGACCGCCTTGAACAACAACAGCTCTCACTTCATGAATACCGTCTGTATCCAACACCGTGAAAATAAGTTTACCGTCGTCTAACAAAATGCTTTCACCAGGATTTACATCTTGCGGAAAACTTTTGTAAGTCATGTAAACTTTTTCGGCAGTTCCTAAAAATTCTTCTTTGGTAGAAAAAGTAATAATATCGCCTTTTTTAAGAACAACTTCGTCTTTCATTACACCAACGCGTAATTTCGGACCTTGTAAATCGGCTAATATAGAAGTGTTGTATTGAAATTCGTCGTTTAACTCGCGAATGATTTTAACCTTGTCTTCAATGTCAAAATAATCTGCATGCGAAAAGTTTATTCTAAAAACATTTACACCAGATTCAATCATTTGCTTAATTATCTCTTTGGTGCTGCAAGCCGGACCTAGGGTTGCGACTATTTTTGTTTTTTTTCTTGGTAACATATTAAAAAATTAAATTTTTTTGTGATTTCATATTTAAAGAATCAATATCAACGACAAACTGGGTTGATATGTTCTTTATGTTTTGAAGTTTTTCTAACAATTCTTCTGTTTCAAACAAAAAATCGGTGTTTTCAATCAGAATAAAAAAGTCGATATTTTTCCATTCGGGTATCAGATAATGCGTTGCTGCGAACAATTCTTCGTTATTTTTAAACAAAGAGTAACCTTCGTTGGTATCATTTTCCGTGTAATTCGATTTATTTTCGAACAATCGCCAAATCAAATGGTTTTTATGATCTTGGAAAATAAAACTCCTAAAAAAAGCAGTTACATTTTCTGTTAGCGATATTTCAGGAAGTACTTTTTTAAACTGCACGCCTAGATATCTGTTTAAAGAATACGCCATTTTGTAATCGGGCATGTTAGATTTTATGGCAATAAGAACAATATCGTCCTTATCGTCATCAATAAAATCCAGCTTGTGTAAAACTTCGTTTGTATTTTTTTTCTGCGACGTCATTCTTTTAACAAAAATACAAAATTTAAATGCGATTATTGATTGAAACTCAATATTTAATCATTTTTTAATGCTGCAGTATTTGATTTTGTAATGCAAAGTAGGCACGATGAGCTGCTTTTTCTTCGGCTTTTTTCTTGCTGGTAGCGCGTGCGCGTGCAATAACCGCATCGTTAAAATACAGTTTTATGTAGAAATGCTTAACGTTGTCTTTTCCGTTATCGTCACAGTTTTCAAACTTAAAAGTACATTTGTTTTTCTGACAATATTCAATAAACAGACTTTTGTAGCTTGATATTTTGTTTTCCAAATGTTCCAGATCTTTAAAATCGATCAGAATATTCTTAAAGATAAAATTTTCGCAGGCTGTAAATCCGGTATCAACATAAATGGCGCCAATTAAAGCTTCTAACAAATTGCCGTTGATATTATCGCCAAAGTTGTGAATGTTCGCTTTTGTTCGAACCAAATCTATTAATTGCAGTTTTTTGCCAATGCTGTTTAGGTACGATCTGTTTACGATTTTTGATCGCATTTGGGTAAGGTAACCTTCATCGCCTTTTGGGGCATTTTTGTAAAGAAACGCAGCAATTACAGATCCTAAAATAGCATCGCCCAAAAATTCCAGACGTTCATAATTTAAAGGTTCGCCGGTAATGCCGATTTTATTGAGAGAGCGATGCGTAAAAGCAGTCTCGAAAAGAAGTGTGTTTTTTGGCTTGTATCCGATTACTTTCGAAATTTCTGAACAAAAAATCCCGCTATTATTAATAGGGGATTGTTTTGTCAGTATTTTTTTAAGCCAATTCATGCTTAATTAGTTCTCTAATTTTTTAACCAAAACACAAGCATTGTGTCCGCCAAAACCAAACGTATTACTCATTAAAACCTTAACATCGCGTTTTTGCGCTTTGTTAAAAGTAAAGTTTAGTTTAGGATCGATGTTTTCATCGGCAGTAAAATGGTTAATCGTTGGTGGAATGATACCATGCTGAAGCGCCAAAATACAAGAAATAGCTTCAATAGCACCCGTTGCACCTAATAAATGTCCGGTCATTGATTTTGTTGAATTCAAGTTCATTGTATAAGCATGCTCACCAAAAACTTCTAAAATTGCTTTAGATTCTGCAATATCACCTAATGGTGTAGATGTTCCGTGCATGTTTACACCATCAACATCTGTTGGTTTTAAACCAGCATCGCGTAAACAGTTCAACATTACATTTTTAGCACCTAAACCTTCAGGGTGTGGAGCTGTAATGTGGTGTGCATCTGCAGACATACCGCCTCCGCCAATTTCACAATAGATTTTTGCACCACGAGCAACCGCGTGTTCATATTCTTCTAAAACCAAAGCACCTGCGCCTTCGCCTAAAACAAAACCGTCACGGTCTTTATCTGTTGGTCTTGATGCTGTTTTTGGGTCATCGTTTCGTGTTGATAATGCGTGCATAGCGTTAAATCCGCCAATTCCTGCAATGGTAACCGCAGCTTCAGATCCACCTGTAACAATAACATCAGCCATGCCTAAACGAATATAGTTAAAGGCATCGATAATTGCATTGGTAGATGATGCACATGCAGAAACCGTTGTAAAGTTTGGTCCGCGTAAACCGTATTTCATAGAAATTAATCCACCGGCAATATCGGCAATCATTTTAGGAATAAAGAATGGGTTGAATTTTGGTACACCGTTTCCTTGGTTAAAATTGGTAACCTCGTCTTGAAAAGTTTGTAAACCACCAATTCCCGAACCCCAGATTACACCAGCACGATCTAAATCTAATTTTTCAAGATTAAAATTCGCGTCTTCCATTGCTTCGGTAGCAGTAACGATAGCATATTGGGTGTAACGATCCATTTTTCTTGCTTCTTTCCTGTCGATAAAATCTTCAACATTAAAATCTTTAACCTCACAAGCAAATTGTGTTTTAAAGTTAGAAGCGTCAAAATAGGTAATTGGCGCTGCACCACTTACTCCGTTAATAAGTCCGTCCCAGTAAGCTGCAACGTTATTTCCAATAGGAGTTAGGGCACCTAAACCAGTAACAACAACTCGCTTCAAATTCATATAAGTATATTTTAAATAAAATAATAAAAACCCAAGTTTCAAGAAAAACGAAACATTGGGTTGCTATAATTTTACAGATTTAGATCTAATAATTTAATCTTAAACTTGGAAAAAGGAAATAATAACACCTGTGCAATATTAAATATACTGCACAGGCTAATTAGTTATTATTTTTTAGCCTCTTCGATGTAAGAGATAGCTTGACCAACAGTAGCAATGTTTTCAGCTTGATCGTCTGGGATTTGAATATCAAATTCTTTTTCAAATTCCATGATTAGCTCAACAGTGTCTAATGAATCAGCTCCTAAATCATTTGTGAAGCTTGCTTCTGTTACAACTTCGTTTTCGTCAACTCCTAATTTGTCAACGATAATTGCTTTTACTCTTGATGCAATGTCTGACATAACCTTTTCTATTTTTTAAGTTTAATTGTTGTGGCAAAAATATAAAACTTTAATTTAAAACCACACTTTTAATTGTTTTTGTAACTGCGAAGTTAAAAAAATAATTTTTAAATGGATATTTTTTTCGATTTTTGTGCTGGTTAAATTAATTATTTAATCTTTAATATCCAATAAAAGTATCGTAATTGTATGAAAAACATTGTTTTATTAGCTTCAGGATCGGGAAGTAACGCAGAAAATATCATTAAGTATTTTAGAAAAAAAAAGATTTCGCACAACTTTCATATCATTACCAATAAAAAAGATGCTTTTGTTTTAGAACGAGCTAAAAATTTGAATGTTTCTGCCGAAGTAATCACAAAAAAGCAGAACGATGAAGGTGTTTTGCTTGATAGGATTACCGAATTAAAACCCGATTTAATTGTTTTAGCCGGATATTTATTGTTGTTTCCTGCCGAAATTGTGGCTTTGTATCCTAATAAAATAGTGAATATCCATCCGGCGCTTTTACCAAAATTCGGCGGAAAAGGTATGTACGGAGGCTTTGTACACGATGCCGTTGTTGCCAATAAAGAAACCGAAACCGGTATAACCATTCATTTTGTAAGCGAACATTACGATGAAGGTGCGGTGATTTTTCAGGCTAAAACGCCGGTTTCCGAAACAGATACAGCCTTAGAAGTTGCTAATAAAGTTCACGAATTAGAATATGAACATTTCCCAAAAGTGATCGAAAAATTATTGAATGATTAAAACGAAGTTCCCACACCTATAAGTATTTCACCAATAAAACCTTCGGCTTCTTCACGGTTTAGTAAACGACGGATACATTTTTCGCTTAACCACAGTTTTATAACATCGGTTAAAATGTTGTGTGGATCTTCAAAAATTATATGATCGGCTTTGGTTCGCACTTTAGCCGATTTTTTACTTCCAACTTCGGTTATTTCCAATCTGTTGAATAATGGTTTTGAGAATTTGTACTGCTTTTCCAAATACAGATTGTTTTTATCGTAACTGCCAATTTCAAACGATAAAGAATCATCAATAGCAAAAATAATATCGTCTTCAAAAACGTAATAATCGTTTATAATTCGTCTGTTTTTTAGATCAATATCAGTATGATTGTAATCGCTACTATCCCAAAGTCGAGCGATACTGTCGTTTGGAATATCAAAATAAATAGTATCATTCTGTAAATATTGTGCGTTGCCTACAGAAAAACTTAAAAGCAGAATGAGGGTTAGTAGTGGTTTCATAAAATTATTTTATAACGAGGTTTCGGTCTTCACGGTGATATTGGTTGATGTTGCTTTTTCGTACAATCGTCTTTCTCTATAAAAGAATTCGCGTTGTAAAGCGGTTGTTATTGCCCAAAACTGAACCATTTCAGGAATGTTGTCTGTTGATTCTATAAATGATATCATTGTTTGCTTGGTATTTACTCTTAACCAAGTTTTGTCTCCTTTTTTGCGAATAGCGATTCTACCAACGGCAGGATATTTCATTTCGTAAACCTCTCTGTTCACAATAAACTGTTCGGTGTTGTAAAAACCAATTTCGACCAATGAATCATTTGTGTTCTTAAAAATATAGCCGTCTTTTAAAGTGAAATCTTTATGAAAAACTTTGTTTTCTAAAAAATCGTATTCTGCAATAATATCAAAATCAATCCATAATCTCGACATTTTATTCGCATAGTTATAGTCGTAATTATAAACGGTGTTTTTATTTTGCGCAAAAATATTTGTAACAGCCAACAAACCAATTGTAAGTAAGTATTTCTTCATAGAATTTGTGTTTTGATAGGTGCTAACAAAAAAAATGCCAAAATAGAATTGTATTTTTGCTGTAAATAATAATTATGCAACCCGAAATTCTTTTATATACCGATGGTTCATCGCGCGGAAATCCAGGTCCGGGTGGTTATGGTACTATTTTACACTTAAACAATACCAAACATTATAAAGAATTATCAAAAGGATATCGTAAAACAACCAATAATCGAATGGAATTGTTGGCTGTGATTATTGGGTTAGAAGCTTTAACAAGAGACAATTTAACGGTTTTGGTGGTTTCAGATTCTAAATATGTAGTAGATTCGGTTACAAAAGGCTGGGTTTTCGGTTGGGAAAAGAAAGGCTTCACAGGTAAGAAAAATCCTGATTTATGGCAGCGTTTTTTAAAGATTTATCGCAAGCATAAAGTCAATTTTCAGTGGGTAAAAGGGCATAATAACCACCCAATGAATGAGCGCTGTGATTTCTTGGCGGTTCAAGCTTCAAAAGAACCTAAATTGTTGATTGACGAATGGTACGAAGAAAATGAAGCTTAAGTGTTGATATAAATAATTATTAAAAAATTGTTGTTGATGCTATTTTGGTGTAAATTTACATCAAATATAAAATTATGGCACGACAAAGTATTTCTCTTACAGAACCTAATGATCAATGGTTAAAAAATCAAGTTGATAATAAAGAATATGCCAGTAAAAGTGAGTTGGTTAATGATTTAATTAGACAAGCTCGCAAACAAGAATGGATAAAGGAAAAATTAGAAAATGCTGAAAAAAGTGGATTTACTACTGACAGTAAAGATGAAATTTTAAAATTATCTAAAGAATTGCTTAATGGCTAACTATAAGTTAAGTAATGCTGCTAAAGAAGATTTAATTAGAATTCATCATTATGGAGTTCAAAGATTTGGTATGCAGCAGGCAGATTCTTATTTTAGTTCTTTCTATGATCATTTTGAAATGATTGCCCGCATACCTTTTTTCATTTGAATCTGTTGACTTTATTAAGCAAGGTTATCGCCGTTGCGCTTGTGGTTCAGATGCAATTTATTATAAAGTAAATAATAATCAGGTTGAAATAATGGCTATTATTGGCAAGCAAGATCTCGAAAATAAACTATAAGGTCGTGTGTTTCGTCATGATTATCTACTTAAAAGAAAACGAAAATTAATCTATGTTAATGAATAACAAAGGTGTTTGCTTATTAGTTGGTTTCGTATTATCTTTGCAGCTTCATTTACAAACAACTATATGAACAAATTATTGATTGTAGGAACGGTTGCTTATGATGCAATTGAAACACCTTTTGGCAAAACCGACAAAATTCTTGGTGGAGCCGCTACTTACATAGGTTTGTCGGCATCGCATTTTAATGTAAAAACGGCGATTGTTTCTGTAGTTGGAGACGATTTTTCTCAAGAATATTTAGATTTGTTATCAAGCAGAAATATCGATATTTCCGGGATTGAAATCGTTAAAGAAGGTAAAACTTTTTTCTGGAGCGGTTTGTATCATAACGATTTAAATTCGCGCGATACTTTAGATACGCAGTTAAACGTTTTGGCAGATTTTAACCCGATTGTTCCAGAAGATTTTAAAGATTCTGATGTTATTATGCTGGGTAACCTGCATCCTAATATTCAAATCAGTGTTTTGGATCAGCTTACGGCAAAACCAAAACTGGTTGTTTTAGATACCATGAACTTTTGGATGGATTGTGCCTTGGAAGAATTAAAACAGGTTTTAAAACGTGTAGATGTTCTTACAATTAACGATGAAGAAGCGCGCCAACTTTCTGGTGAATATTCATTGGTGAAAGCAGCAGAAATCATTCATACCATGGGACCAAAATTCGTGGTTATTAAAAAAGGAGAACACGGCGCATTACTTTTTAACAACGATCAAGTATTTTTTGCACCGGCATTACCTTTAAAAGAAGTTTTTGATCCAACCGGAGCAGGCGATACGTTTGCCGGCGGTTTTTCGGGCTATTTGGCACAGCAAGGCAATGTTTCGTTCAATAATATGAAGAACGCCATTATACATGGTTCTAATCTGGCATCGTTCTGTGTTGAAAAATTCGGAACGGAACGCATGGAAAGTTTAGAAAAAGAAGAAGTAAACGCACGTTTACAGCAGTTTAAAATGTTAACACAGTTCGATATAGAACTAGCACAATAAAAACAGAAAGCCCAAATTATGGGCTTTTTTTGGTTTAACAAGAATAACACAACAACATACAACAATGAGCGACGCTATCAAACACGAATGTGGTATTGCACTTTTAAGATTAAAAAAACCGTTGTCTTTTTATAAAGAAAAATACGGATCAAGTTTTTATGCAATCCAAAAAATGTACCTGCTAATGGAAAAGCAGCACAATCGCGGACAAGACGGTGCAGGTTTGGCAAGCATTAAGTTAGATATGGATCCGGGTGAGCGTTATATTAGCCGCGTTCGATCTAACAAAACATCTCCAATTCAGGATATCTTTTCGCAAGTAAACGGAAGAATCAATCAAGAATTAGAAGAAAATCCGGAATGGTTGAACGATGTTGATGCACAGAAAAAACACATCCCTTATTTGGGCGAAGTGTTTTTGGGGCACGTACGTTACGGAACTTTCGGAAAGAATAATATAGAAAGCGTACATCCGTTTTTACGTCAGAACAACTGGATGCATCGCAACCTTATCGTTGCCGGAAACTTCAACTTAACCAATGTAAAGGTTTTATTTGAAGATTTGGTACGTTTGGGGCAGCATCCAAAAGAAATGGCAGATACCGTTACGGTAATGGAAAAAATCGGTCATTTTTTAGATGATGAAGTAGAAGATCTGTACTTTCAGTTACGCGATAAAGAAGGCTTGTCTAAAAAAGATGCAACTCCGGTAATTGGTGAGCGTTTAGATATTGCACGTATTTTACGCAGAGCATCTAAAAACTGGGACGGTGGTTTTGCAATGGCAGGTATGTTTGGTCATGGTGATGCGTTTGTATTGCGCGATCCTGCAGGAATTCGTCCGGCGTTTTATTACGAAGACGAAGAAATTGTGGTCGTGGCTTCAGAACGTCCGGTGATTCAAACAGCTTTCAATGTACCTTTCAACGAAATTAAAGAGTTAGATCCAGGTAACGCCATCATTATTAAAAAAGACGGTCAGGTTTCTTTTGAAGAAATTTTAGAGCCTTTAGAAAGAAAAGCATGTTCATTTGAACGTATTTATTTTTCAAGAGGAAACGATGCATCGATCTATCAAGAACGTAAAATGTTAGGTAGAACAATGATGCCTATGATTTTGAAAGAACTTGAAGACGATGTTGAAAATGCTGTATTCTCTTACATTCCTAACACGGCCGAAGTTTCTTATTTTGGTATGGTTGAAGGAGCGCAAGAGTTTTTAAACAAGCAGAAAACCGAGCGTATTCTTGCTTTAAAAGAGCAATTGTCGCCAGAAAATTTGCAGAAAATTCTTTCTAAAACCATTCGATCAGAAAAAATCACCATTAAAGATGCCAAGTTGCGTACGTTTATTACAGACGACAGCAACCGCGACGATATGGTAGAGCATGTGTACGATGTTACGTATGGTGTAGTAAAACCAACCGATACTTTGATTGTTATTGACGACAGTATTGTGCGTGGAACTACTTTGAAAAAATCGATTGTGAAAATGTTAGATCGATTAAATCCTAAAAAAATCATAGTGGTTTCATCGGCTCCGCAAATTCGTTACCCTGATTGTTACGGTATCGATATGGCTAAAATGGATACGTTGATTGCTTTTAACGCTACGTTAGAATTGTTGAAAGATCGTAACATGTATCATATCATCGACGAAGTTTATGCGAAATGTAAAACGCAGGAAAATTTACCAGATGAACAGGTTATAAACTTTGTTACAGAAATTTACGCTCCGTTTACCAATGAAGAAATTTCGGATAAAATTTCTGAAATGTTACATCCTGAAACAGTAAAAGCCGATTTAAAAGTGATGTTTCAAACGGTAGAAAATCTGCATATTTCTTGTCCTGATAACTTGGGCGACTGGTATTTTACCGGGAATTACCCAACAGCAGGTGGTAACCGCGTGGTAAACCGTGCGTTTATGAACTTTGTAGAAGGTAATGACGCAAGAGCTTATTAAGATTATAAAAAATCCTTGTCAAACCGCACTCGATGCGGTTTCGCATCATATTTAATTCTCTTGTGAGATGCTGAAACGAGTTCAGCATGACCGGGAAGTTTAAAATAATTATCATTTATTAAAGCATCAGGAGAAAACCTGATGCTTTTTTGTTTACCTCAAAAATCAATCGGTTTACCTGCATTCAAATAAAATTTTCTCTGGTTTTAAACTTTGGCACGGCAATTGAAATTCACTAATCAAACAACAAGTTTAAAACATTAAAAAATTAGAAATCATGAGAAAATTAATTACCCTTGCATTAGTAACACTTAGTTTAAGTGGATTTGCACAGCAACGACAAATGGTAAGAACTGATGATAACAGATACCAAGAAAACCGTCACAGCCAGCAAAATTATGGCAACGACAAATACAATAACAACGACAAATACGGAAACTATAGTTTTTCACGTTTAGAGTTATCAAACCGTCAAGAACGTATGTTGGTTGATATTTTGAAAGACAAGCAAAACGACGAACGTTATATTATTAGAAAATACAGAAATCCAGAGCAAAAACTGCGTATGCTAGACCGTGAGTACGATCGTAAAATTCAAAATCTGTTAAGCAGATCTCAATACGATAAATGGAGTAGAATTTATGCATACCAATACGAAGCTTATGGAAACAAACGCTGGTCATAATCAACCTTTATATTTTTTAAGATGAAATCCCGATACTGATAAGATTAGTAATCGGGATTTTTTTGTTTTGATATGTTGAAAATAAAAACTCCGACAGAGTTCTGAACTCTGGCGGAGTTTAATTTATAGATTACAGCTTAAAAACTATCTATTCATTAAATCTTCAATTTCGGCAGCTTCCAACGGAATGTTTTTCATTAAATTCAATGGTAAGCCTTGATTTTGAATTACGTAATCGTCTTCTAAACGAATCCCGAAACCTTCTGCAGGAATGTAAAAACCAGGTTCGTTTGTAAAAACCATGCCTTCTACAAAATTATCGGTTAAAATTCCGTAATCGTGCGTGTCTAATCCCATGTGATGCGATGTTCCGTGCATCATGTACTTCTTATAAGCCGGCCAGTCTGGGTTTTCGTTTTGCACATCGGCTTTGTCCAATAAACCTAAACCTAATAATTCAGACGTATATATTTTACCTAATTCTTTGTGGTAATCGTACCAGTTGTTACCGGCAACCAATAAGGTTTCAGCCGCTTTTTTACAACGTAAAACTGCATCATAAACCTCACGCTGACGCGCAGTGTAACGTCCGCTAACAGGAATCGTTCTTGATAAATCTGATGCGTAGTTAGCATATTCTGCCGCAACATCAAACAAAATTAAATCACCGTCTTTACATTGTTGGTTGTTTTCTATATAATGCAACACATTCGCATTGTTGCCTGATGCGATAATTGGCGTGTACGCAAAACCTTTTGATCGGTTACGTAAAAACTCGTGCGCAAACTCTGCTTCAATTTCATATTCCCAAACGCCAGGTTTTACAAAACCTAAAATTCTGCGGAAACCTTTCTCGGTAATATTGCAAGCCTGTTGAATCAAAGCAATTTCTTGTGGTTCTTTTACCGAACGCAAACGCTGTAAAATTGGGTTTGATCGTACATATTGATGTCCAGGAAAATCGTTCTTTAATTTTTTAATAAATCGATCTTCACGCGTTTCAGTTTCAACCGACGCACGATAATGTTCGTTATTATTAATGTATACATTTTCTGCTTCCACCATCATTTTTCTGAAAATCGTTGGGAAATCAGAAAGCCAGTAAACCGTTTTAACGCCCGATACTTCAAAAGCACGTTCTTTGGTCAGTTTTTCGCCTTCCCAAATAGCAATATGTTCGTTGGTTTCGCGCAAAAACAAAACTTCGCGGTGTTTTTCTTCAAAAGCATCAGGAAAAATAACCAAGATAGATTCTTCTTGATCTACACCCGATAAATAAAAAATATCGCGATGTTGTGCAAAAGGTAAAGTAGAATCGGCAGAAACCGGATAAATGTCGTTAGAATTAAATACGGCTAAACTTTGTGGAGCCATTTGACCAACAAACTTTTTACGGTTTTTTATAAAAAGATTTCGGTCTATTTGATGATATTTCATGGTTTTAGGTTTTTAAAATTATTGTTTATCAAAATTAAGTAAATGCCAATTAGTACAAATCAGCCAAATGGCATTATTTTATGTTTTTGCGAATTCTACTCATGTGGCGGTCTGAAATTCCTAAAAGTGATGATAGGTAATGTAATGGAACATCGTGTATTAATTTAGGTTCGTTTTCTAATAATTTCCTATAGCGATCTTCTGGCGAAAGTGTAAGTAGATCTAAGCGATATTCGTCAATTAGGCACAATTGTTTTTCAATAAGATTGTAATAAAACTGTCGAAAATCTGAATTGCTTTCACGCAACTCTAAAAAAACATCACGGCTCATAATCCATAAATGGCAATCGAAAAGTGCTTTAATGCTTTTGCGAGATGGTTGCTGCAACAAAAAACTATTCAACGCTACTGTTGCCGTATTTTTCATGCCTAAATAAGTCGTCTTTTCTTGCCCGTCAATTTCAATAGAATGCCTTAAAGCACCTTCGTCAATAAAACAAAAGTATTTACAAATTTCATCTTGCTTTACGAGGAAATCATTTTTCTTTAAATGAATTTCCTTAAAAAATGATCGAAAAGGAACTAAAGTAGCTCTTAAGTTTTCTGAAGAAAATCCGAAAGATTCACTAAATAAAAAGTTAGAATGATCGTGCATTTTTGTTAATCTGTATAAGATAAATATTAACAAGATAAAGATAATGAATACCTTTGTGTTTTTAAAAATAAATATTATTTCTATGAAATTTATTACAGCTTTATTTCTATTAATGGTTTCGGTTGTTTCGGCCCAAGTTCAACCTTACAAAATATTTACCTCGGAAGGAAAAGAAATATCGTTTGAAAAAATGAGCAAAAGTCTTCAAAAGACCGATGTAGTCTTGTTTGGTGAATTACACAATAATGCCATAGCACATTACTTTCAGGTAAAAGTTGCAAAAAGTTTACATGCCGATAAATCTAAAAAATTAATTATTGGGGCTGAAATGTTTGAGCGTGATCAGGCAGAAATTCTTCAGAATTATGTAAAAGGAAAACTCGACGAAAAAGAGTTTGAAAAAGAAGCGCGTCTTTGGAATAACTATAAAACAGATTATAAACCGTTATTGAATTTCGCTAAAGAAAACAATATTAATTATGTTGCAACGAATGTTCCGCGCCGTTACGCAAGTCTGGTTTACAAAAAAGGAGTAGAGGCTTTGGATACTTTATCAATGCAAGAAAAATCTTGGATTGCGCCTTTGCCTTTTCCGTATGATAAAAACCTGCCGGGTTATGTAAAAATGATGGAAATGTTTAAAGACAGCAACCATGCAAACGAAAATTTTCCGAAATCGCAGGCAATTAAAGATGCAACAATGGCTCATTTTTTAGTGACCGAATTACAACCAAACAGTATTTTTCTACATTTAAACGGATCATATCACAGTGATAATTTTGAAGGAATTGCTTGGTATGTAAATAAGTACAATAAAAATTTACAAATACAGACCATAAGCGTGGTTGAACAAGCCGATGTAATGAAGCTGGAAAAAGAACATTTTAAAAAGGCAACCTTTATTATTGCGGTAGATGCCGATATGCCAAAAAGTTACGAATAATTTGGCGCTACAGCCTGTTTGCTGTAAAAAAAGCAATTTGTTTAAACTGATTATAAATAGCAAAATAAACCAATTAACATTTTTTTTGTTTTTATAATTAGCTGTATTTTTGTGTGATTTTTTAAGAAGAAAAACTAGTAACATTACATTATGGCAAAATCTGCACTATTAAAGTCGTCAATCGGGAAAAAATACTGGATGGCACTTACGGGGTTATTTTTATGCTTGTTTTTGGTAGGTCACTTAGCAGGTAACTTGCAGTTGATTTTTGGAACCGATTTACAGTTCAATCAATATGCGTACTTTATGACTTCAAATCCAGCGGTAAAAATTCTATCTTACGTAACGTATTTTTCAATTTTATTCCACGCGGTTGATGGTATCATGCTAACCATTCAAAACAAAAAAGCACGTCCAATCGGATATGTTAAAAACAACGCGGCATCAAACAGTACATGGCAGTCAAGAAACATGGCGGTTTTAGGAACATTAATACTTGTTTTTATTGCTACGCACATGGTTAATTTCTGGGCAAAAATGCACTTTAGCCACATGCCTTTGCAACAACAGGAAGTTAACTTCCAACCAATGCCTGGTATGGACTTAAAAGCGCAAGGTATCAATACAACTACCGGCGGTATGGTTTATAAAATAGACCAAGAAGGTAAAGAAATTTACTTTGATAAGGTAGAAGGTGAATTAGATGTTCGCAACAACAAAGAATTCTATACAAAAGGTACCGATATTAAGTTTGCCGAAGGATACAAAGATTTATACAAAATCACTATAGAATTTTTTAAAGATCCAACATATGGTTTGGTTTTTACAATTTTTTATGTGTTTTCAATGGTTGTATTAGCATTTCACTTAATGCATGGTTTTGCAAGTGCATTCCAATCGTTAGGTGCTAATAACCCTAAATACAACGGATTAATTAACGGGTTGGGTAAATTTTTTGCAATCGTAGTTCCATTATTGTTTGCAATTATTCCAATTTACATTCACTTCATTAAATAATCATATAAAGAAGATTGATTATGGCATTAGATAATAAAATTCCTCAAGGTTCTATTTCATCAAAATGGACCGATTATAAAGATCATATTAAATTAGTTAACCCTGCCAATAAAAGAAATATCGACGTAATTATCGTGGGTACAGGTTTAGCAGGTGGTGCTGCAGCTGCAACTTTGGCAGAATTAGGTTATAGCGTAAAAGCATTTTGTTACCAAGATTCTCCTCGTCGTGCACACTCTATTGCAGCACAAGGTGGTATCAACGCAGCAAAAAATTATGCTGGTGATGGTGACTCTATTTACCGTTTATTTTACGATACAGTAAAAGGAGGCGATTACCGCGCACGTGAAGCAAACGTTCACCGTTTGGCAGAGGTTTCTGTAAACATTATCGACCAGTGTGTGGCGCAAGGTGTGCCATTAGCACGTGAATATGGTGGTTTGTTAGATAACCGTTCATTTGGTGGAACACAGGTTTCACGTACATTCTACGCTAAAGGTCAAACAGGTCAGCAATTATTGTTAGGAGCTTACTCTGCAATGAACCGCCAAATTGGTCGTGGAAAAATTAAAATGTACAACCGTCACGAAATGTTAGATCTAGTGATTGTTGATGGTAAAGCACGTGGAATTATTGCTCGTAACTTGGTTACAGGTGAAATCGAGCGTCACTCTGCACACGCAGTAGTTATTGCAACAGGTGGTTACGGAAACGTTTTCTTCCTTTCAACCAACGCAATGGGATCTAACGTAACAGCAGCTTGGAAAGCACACAAACGTGGTGCTTACTTTGCAAACCCTTGTTACACGCAGATTCACCCAACATGTATCCCGGTTACTGGTGATCATCAGTCAAAATTAACGTTGATGTCAGAATCATTACGTAATGATGGACGTATCTGGGTTCCTAAAAATTTAGAAGATGCACAGGCAATTCGTGAAGGTAAAAAGAAACCTACCGATTTGGCTGAAGAAGATAGAGATTATTATTTAGAGCGTCGTTACCCATCGTTCGGTAACTTGGTGCCTCGTGACGTTGCATCGCGTGCTGCTAAAGAACGTTGTGATGCAGGTTTCGGTGTAAATGCAACTGGTGAAGCTGTTTATTTAGATTTCGCTGCTGCCATTGACCGTTACGGTAAAGAACAAGCTCGTATTCACCATTTAGATGAAAATGATTCGAAATTGGTTTACGATTTAGGACAGAAAGTGGTTGAAAACAAATACGGAAACTTATTCCAGATGTACTACAAAATTGTAGACGAGGATCCGTACAAAACTCCAATGATGATTTACCCCGCAGTTCACTATACAATGGGTGGTGTTTGGGTTGATTATAACTTAATGACAACTGTTGAAGGATGTTACTGTATTGGTGAAGCAAACTTCTCTGATCACGGTGCAAACCGCTTGGGAGCTTCGGCTTTAATGCAAGGTTTGGCAGACGGATACTTTGTATTGCCTTACACTATTGGTGATTATTTGGCAGATGATATCCGTACAGGAAAAATTTCTACCGATTTACCTGAATTCGTAGAAGCAGAAAACAATGTACGTTCAATGATTGATCATTTTATGAACAATAAAGGAACGCATTCGGTTGACTACTTCCACAAGAAATTAGGGAAAATTATGTGGAACAAAGTAGGTATGGCTCGTAACGAACAAGGTTTGAACGAAGCTATGGACGAAATTGCAGCTTTACGTGAAGATTTCTACAAAAACGTTAAAGTATCAGGTATTGCAGATTCATTCAACCAAGAGTTAGAAAAAGCATTGCGCGTTGCCGATTTCTTGGAATTAGGTGAATTGTTCGCAAAAGATGCATTACAACGCGAAGAGTCTTGTGGAGGTCATTTCCGCGAAGAACATCAGTCTGTAGAAGGTGAAGCGGAGCGCGATGATGAGAACTTCTCTTACGTTGCAGCTTGGGAATACAAAGGAAACCCGCGTGAAGCAGTTCTTCACAAAGAACCTTTAGTATATGAAAACATTAAAATGGTAACTCGTAGTTATAAATAATATTGGAGTAAAGATGAAAGGTTAACGTCTTTTATCTTATTCTTTTGTAAAAATTCGAATCAGATGAATCTTACATTAAAAATTTGGCGTCAAAAAAACGCAAAAGACAAAGGTCAAATGGTTGATTACAAAATCGGCGGTATTGAACCTGATATGTCATTCCTTGAAATGCTAGACGTTTTAAATAACGAATTAGTAGAAAAAGGCGATGATCCAGTAGCATTCGATCACGATTGTCGTGAAGGTATTTGCGGTATGTGTTCTTTGTTTATTAACGGTGAAGCACACGGGCCAGATCGCGGTATTACAACCTGCCAGTTGCACATGCGTAAGTTTAAAGATGGCGATACTATTTATATTGAACCATTCCGCGCAAAAGCATTCCCTGTAATTAAAGATTTAGTTGTTGACCGCGGATCTTTTGACCGTATTCAGCATGCAGGTGGTTTCGTGTCTGTAAATACATCAGGAAACACGCAAGACGCTAACGCATTGCCAATTCGTAAAGACAATGCAGACAAAGCATTTGATGCTGCTACATGTATTGGTTGTGGTGCTTGTGTGGCAACTTGTAAAAACTCGTCGGCAATGTTGTTCGTATCTGCTAAAGTTTCTCAATTTGCTTTGTTACCACAAGGTAGAGTTGAAGCTACAGAGCGTGTTTTAAACATGGTTGAAGCTATGGATAACGAAGGTTTTGGTAACTGTACTAACACCGGAGCTTGTGAAGTAGAATGCCCTAAAGGAATTTCTTTAGAAAACATTGCACGTATGAACCGTGAATATTTTGCAGCTTCTGTTAAATAATCAGATATAAAATATTTTAATAGAAAAATCCGGACTTGTGTTCGGATTTTTTATGTTTAAAAAGATACTGATTGTTGAAGTTGAAGAATATCTGTATATTTAGCCATAAACCCTATGTTTTATATGAAAACAACCTTAATACAATTCGATACCATTTGGGAAGATAAAAAAGCAAACCTAAAGTATGTTCAAGATAAAATCTTGAATTTACCGAATGATATTGACCTTATCGTATTGCCCGAAATGTTTACCACCGGTTTTACCATGAATCCGGAAATGGTTGCCGAAGAAGAACAAGGCGATACATTACAAATCATTCAAAAATTAGCTTTAGATAAACAAACTGCCATTACCGGAAGTTGGGTTGTAAAAGAGAACGGTAATTATTATAACCGTTTGTTTTTTGTGTTTCCCGACGGATCTTACAAAACCTATGATAAACGACATTTGTTTACATTAGCTGGCGAAGAAAAGATTTATGAACCTGGGAATGAAAAACTAATTGTTTCTTACAAAGGCTGGAATATCTGTTTGTTGGTTTGTTATGATTTACGATTTCCGGTTTATTCGCGAATCGTAAACCAGAATTACGATCTGCTGGTTTATGTAGCATCGTGGCCTGATTGTAGAATTGATGCTTGGGATGCGTTGCTAAAAGCCCGTGCTATTGAAAATATGAGTTATGTTGTGGCAGTAAACCGTTGCGGAACTGATCCAAATGAAGTGGAATATTCAGGACATTCACAAGTTATCGATTTTACTGGCAAGCATATAGTGGAAGCTCTTGTTAATGAGCAAATTCGTATAAAGAATCTTGAAAAGGATCCTTTACAAACTGCCCGACAAAAATTTGCGTTTTTAAATGATGCCGACGATTTCGAACTAAAATAAAAAGCTTATTTGTATTCATATAAAATTGAAAATCAATATTCTAATAGAATTCTAATGTGAGCTTAAAATAGGATTTTGTAACTTTAGGTTGAATGTAAAAATTATAAGCCTATGGAAACGAAATTAAAAGAACTAAAGAACGTTAGAGCAGAAAATTGCGTAACAATTATTCTTAACACGCACAGAACGCTGCCAGATAACGAGAAAGATGTCATTCAACTAAAAAATTTAATTAAAGAAGCAGAATCCAAGCTGCTGGCGGTTTGTCAGCAACAAACTGCAGAAAAGCTAACCGCTAAAACCCACGAATTAGCCGCAAACATTAATCATAGACATAATCTGGAAAGTCTGATCCTGTTTGTAAATGAAAATGTTGTAGAATTTGTCAGACTACCGATAGCTGTTGAAGACCGTGTTGTGGTTGGCAACCGATTTGCAATGCGCGATTTGATTAGAGGTTTGCACAACCAAACAAATTATTATGTATTGGTTTTAAACAAAGACGAAGCCCGATTAATAGAAGCTTCAAACGATAAAGTTGTAAAAGAACACGGTTTTCCTTTTCCGTTTCAGAACCAAATCTCTCAAACTTCCTTTAAAGCCGAGCCTTCAGACGCCGGTAGAATAAGAAATCTTACTTCAGAATTTTTTAATCAGGTTGATAAAGTCGTAAACAAGGTGCATAAAGATCATCCGTTGCCAATTTTAATTTCAACAGATGAACAACATTATCAAGATTATATGCGAATTGCCGATAAACCCACTGTAATATTTCCTGATTTTTTAAGCCGAAGCAGACAAACAGAAGCGGATCATGCTATTGTTTCTGATGCTTGGGAAATAGTTCAGAAGTTATCTCAGAAACAGAATAACGATCGCAAAGTTGATTTGAAAATGGCAGTTTCAACAAATAATTTTATCAGTGACACAACAGAAATCTACCAAGCGATAAAGCAAGGTCGTGTGCAAACATTGTTTGTTGAAGAAAACTTGTTTCAACCTGCAATGATCGAGAATGATACTGTTATTTATCTTTCAGAAATTACAAAGGAGTCAGCTGAAATGATTGATGATATTTATGACGAACTAATCGATTTGAATATGGATTTTGGCGGAGACGTCGTTTTTCTTCCAAAAGAAAGCCTGACTAAATTTAACGGTTTTGCTGCCATGACAAGATATTAATCTAATTTCTAATAAAGCAAAAAACACCACAATTTGTGGTGTTTTTTTATGGCATAACCAAAGTTTCGTTTAATTCCCAATTAGCTCTTATGTCAAATTTTTTAGTTGAAAGTTAATTACCTTTTCGGGTTGTAGTTTTTCAAGATAACTTCCGGTGTCCCATTTTTTGTTTCCATTGGCATCATCAATAATCCGTATGAAGTATTTATCAGGTTCAATGGCTCGAAACTCTATCGAACTCTCCTCGGTTATTTACAGGTAATCGCACAGTTTTTCATCTTTAGTCAACAGCTCAAAAATAATTGGGTAGTTAACAGTTCCCGAAAGCGTAAACGAAATGCTGACCTCTGTTTATAAATTGTAGATAAATAATTAAGAAAACTAAGTGTTTAAAATTAATATTATATAATGGTTACACATTAGCAACCTGCCCGACAAAAATCCGCTTTTTTAAATGACGTTGATAATTTTGAATTATTAAAATAAACTTTATGTTGAATATTTAACAAATTAATTATAATATTTAAATATTTTACCTATATTTATTATAAGTGTAAAGTTTTATTTAAGTGTTTGGGTAAATTAATGTTTAGATATATTATTATGAAAAACTCCATCATATATACGGCGTCAGTACTAATACTTTTAACATTAACATCTGTAAATGCGCAGGTTTTATTTAGTGATGATTTTGAAAGCTATAATGTAGGGCCCTTTCCAAATCACTCAAAAGGATGGAATATTAGGAGTGATTACAATGCTGTTCGCATCTTTCAGGAACCAGGCAGGGGTAAGGTGTTAGCTTGGCGTTGGAATACGACACCTACTGGTGCTTATAGTATTGCTACTTGTGTGCAATATGGTATTTTAGAAAGGTTTGACAATCGTGATCAGGGGAATGATGTTTTAAAATTGGAATTTGAATTTTATTCTAAAGATTTTACTGGTGACCTTGCAGAAATGTTTGAATCACGTATTGGTTTTAGTTCAGGCGATTATTACTTTAAATGTGAAATTAAAGCTAATGATTCTACTGTAGATTCTTCAATAACAAACTCAGGAAATTATAAAAAAACATATAACCACACATGGATAAAAGTTGAGGTGTATTTTGAGTATGTAGAAGTTACTGATACATGGGATGTTCATACATACATTCCTATGTTACAATATTGGGATCTTCAAAAAAGAGCATCTTTTTCTACCGAAGATATTTACATAGGCTTCGCCGTTTATAAATCAAAGCAATCTTATTCTGGGACATTGATAAAATACGATAATATTAAACTTTCGGCTGTGCCAAATCGTCCGACTTTTGCAAATGTAAATGAATGGATTTCTTCTAAATTTAATGTTTATCCAAACCCTGCAACTAACGTTGTAAACATAACTAATAGTGAAAATGTGTTGGTGAACCAAATAACAATTTACGATGTTACTGGTAAGCAGTTAAGCACCCAAAACTACAATAACGAAACCCAACTACAACTAAACGTAGAAAACTTAGCTAGTGGCATCTATATGTTGCATTTAGAAACCAATCAAGGTATAGCCGTTAAAAAGTTGGTGAAAAAATAAAAACCTTCCATATTTTTGGAAGGTTTTATTTTATGGCATAACCAATGTTTCGTTTAATTCCCAATTGGCTCTTATGTCAAATTCTTTTTGAAAGTTGATAACCTTTTCGGGTTGTCGTTTTTCTAGATAACTTCCAGTGTCCCATTTTTTATTGCCGTTGGTATCTTCAATAATCCGTATAAAATATTTATCGGGTTCAATGGCTCGGAATTCTATTGAACTTTCCTCGGTTATATATAGGTAGTCGTACAGTTTTTCATCTTTAGTCAACAGCTCAAAAATAATGGGATAGTTCACTGTTCCCGAAAGTGTAAACGCAATGTTTCCGTAATCGGTTAGTTTTCCAGTCTGGAAACGTTGAATCATTTCGGTTTTTAAGGCGGTATCATAAAAATCGGTAACGCTGTTTGGCTTTAAAAACACGGTATATTTTTCATCTTCAACCTTATCAAACAAAATCTTAACCATATTGTTTAACGAATCGGTTCTAATAGTAAACGGAATTTGAAGCGAATCTTTACCAATTACCTGAATTAAATCGTTGGAAATATTTTTGAATGGCGTATTTGTAGTAAACGAAATGGTATCTCTAAACTGAATGGATCCACTTTTAGTAAATTTAATTTGCAGCGTATCAACTGGTTTCACGGTTCGTTGTGTAACCGTATGAATTTTCTCGTAATCTGTTGTCTTAAATTTAAACTGAAGCGAATCGTACTTTTCAATCGGAGTAAATATAAAAATAGAATCTTTACCTGGAACTTTCTGAATGCGTGATGCAATTGGTTTGTTGTTACCCAATGCAGTTACATTTAAGTTTTTGGTGTCGCCTTCATAAGCAACCAACCATTTGTTCTGGCTAACCATTGACGGACGGTAAGCGGTTGTTTGCTTGGTTTCGTTAAATAATTTTACGCTATAAACACTGTCTGTTGGCAATGTAATGGGTTTAGGATGAAAACCTATTTTATCTGATTTTGGATCGAACTTATAATTACTGCTTTTTTCCTGTAAGGCAACAAGGTAATAACTGCCGCTTTTCAAATTTTCCAAATCAACGGTTGAAAGACTGTCTTTTGCACTTGCTACATACAACGGTTTTTTCTTGTAGATGGTAGAATCGTTAAAACCTTCAGTTTCATAAAGTAACACATTCACAGCACCTTTTGATTTTTTACTGTAAGCATCTTCAAAATTGGTGGTCAGTTTTAATGAATCGATATAATCTCCCGTAGAAAAAACGTATTTGTAGTTCGTGTACGGATTTCCCTCGTTATTATCTTGAATACTTTCGCCAAAATTAAAACTGTAAGTTGTATTTGCTTTAAGAGTATCAAAAATCTTGATTTTTATAAATTTACTCGGATAACCCATTGGAGTAATTTCGGGCTGTGTATCCATTGGTGGCGAAATAATCAGCTGCTGGTTAACCTTGTTCAGCTTAACATATTCGTCAAAATTTATCTGAATGGTTTTTTCTTTGAAATGCGTACTGAAATTTTCCGGATTGGTCGATAAAATCACGGGTGCCAGCGTATCTTTCAGTCCGCCGGTAATGGTTCCGCGTTTCGCACAGTTTGTAAACAGCACTAATGTTAGTATAAGGAAAAAACTAAAATATCTTAAAAATCTCATCAACTTAAATTTACCCTGCAAAGTAACTATTTTTATTTGATTTTTTTACCGTGTATATGCCATAGTTAATATGCTTATTTTGTGGGTGGAATTTTTTAAGATGCACTTACCCGCAATTTCTAAAGTAGACCCCGTTGTCATAACATCATCAATCAACAGAATGTTTTTGTTTTTTAGATCTTGATATTTCGCATTTACAATAAACTCGCTTTTACTTTCGGCGCGTTGCCACATACTTTTCTTGGTTTGCGTATTGGTTTTTGATGTTTTAATAAGATAATCTTTATAAAACGGAATGTTTAGCTGTTTGCTTAATTCATTTCCAAAACCATCTAACTGATTGTACCCGCGTTTTTTCTCTTTCGATTTGTGCAATGGAATACAAACAATAAAATCAACCCAACTAAAAACAGCATGATTTTTTAAATGTTGTAAAGTCAGCGTAGCAAAAAAGGTAGAGATTTTCTGCTGATTTTTATACTTCAATTCGTGGAGTAATTTTTGAACGATGCTTTCTTCAGAAAAATACAAAGTAGCCAAACAATGTTCAACCAAAAGTTTACCATAAAAACGGCGTTTCATTTCGGTATTGTTGTTAATGGCTGGCGGAATAAAATCCAAACCAATCAAACAATTGCTACACAGAATATCATTCCTGCCATGCAGAACTTCATCGCAACCATAACAAAGATGCGGATAAAATAAATCAAAAACATCGATAATTGCCCACATTACCAACACATTTTATGTACCTTTGCGTTAATATACAATAAAAAAACAATATTTTACAACTATTTGTTTTACAAACTTTAACAAACTGCAATTTTAGTATTTTTGCACTATGGCAAAACAAGAAGACATTTTTAAAAATGTAATTTCGCATGCAAAAGAGTATGGATATATTTTTCCATCGAGCGAAATTTACGATGGTTTAAGCGCTGTTTACGATTATGCGCAAAACGGAGTAGAATTAAAAAAGAATATTCGTGAGTACTGGTGGAAATCAATGGTACAGATGCACGAAAATATTGTGGGGATCGATGCTTCTATCTTTATGCATCCAACCACATGGAAAGCTTCTGGGCACGTTGATGCTTTTAACGATCCGTTAATTGACAATAAAGATTCTAAAAAAAGATATAGAGCCGATGTTTTAATCGAAGATTACTGCGAGAAATTGTGGCAGAAGGCTCAAAAAGAAATCGAAAAAGCAAAAGGTCGTTTTGGCGATGCTTTTAACGAAGAAGAATTTATTACGACAAATCCGCGTGTTGTAGAATATCTTTCAAAAAAGAAAGAAATTTTAGAACGAATGGCGTCTGGATTAGATTCGGGAAATTTAGAAGATGTAAAAGCCTTGATTGAAGAATTGGGAATTGCCGATCCTGAAACAGGTTCTAAAAACTGGACCGATGTTCGTCAGTTCAACTTAATGTTCGGTACAAAATTAGGAGCGTCAGCTGATACAGCGATGGATTTATATTTACGTCCAGAAACCGCACAGGGAATTTTCGTTAACTTTTTAAACGTTCAAAAAACCGGACGTATGAAAATTCCGTTTGGTATTGCACAAACTGGTAAAGCGTTCCGTAATGAGATTGTGGCACGTCAGTTTATTTTCCGTATGCGCGAGTTTGAACAAATGGAAATGCAGTTTTTCGTAAAACCGGGCGAAGAAATGACCTATTACGAATATTGGAAAGAAACCCGTTTAAAATGGCATTTATCGTTAGGTTTAGGGAAAGAAAACTATCGTTTTCACGACCACGAAAAATTGGCGCATTATGCAAACGCAGCAGCAGATATTGAATTTAATTTCCCATTTGGATTTAAAGAATTAGAAGGAATTCACTCTCGTACCGATTTTGATTTAAAAGCGCACGAACAACATTCAGGTAAAAAACTGCAGTTTTTCGATAACGAAACAAATTCATCTTATGTACCTTATGTGGTAGAAACATCGGTTGGTTTGGATCGTATGTTTTTATCGGTTTTCTCAAAATCGTTACAAGAAGAAACGTTGGAAGACGGATCAACGCGTACCGTTTTGAAATTACCAAGTGTTTTAGCACCAACAAAAGCAGCTGTTTTGCCATTGGTTAAAAAAGACGGATTGCCAGAAGTTGCACGCGAAATTATTGAGGAGTTGAAATGGGATTTCAACGTAGCTTACGATGAAAAAGATGCAGTTGGTCGCCGTTACCGTCGCCAAGATGCATTGGGTACACCGTTTTGTATCACGGTTGATCACCAAACATTAGAAGATAAAACCGTAACCATTCGCCACCGCGATACCATGAAACAAGATCGTGTTTCGATTTCGGAATTACGAAATATCATTAATGAAGAAGTTTCAATGCGCAACTGGTTGCAACGAATGAAATAATATCAAGAAATGAAAAAATCGCCCTAAAGGCGATTTTTTTATGCTATAATTTAAAAGTAATAATAGATCTTGGCGAATGGTTCATTAAATCTTCGCTGATGCTTCCGTTCAATAATCGGGCAAAACCTTTTCTGCCGTGCGTTCCCATTGCAATTAAATCGGCATTAACGCGTTCTGCAAAATTTAAAATTCCTTTTTCAATATCTAAATCGTTGTAGATAGAAAATTCGTAATTGTCTAAATTATATTGTTTTAAAAACTCGTGCGCCATTGCTTCTGCAACATGCGTTGGTTTAAAATTATTTGGCGTATTCACCATTAAAAAGTGCGGAGTAGAACCGTTTAATTTTAAGAAATCAACAATTTTTTGGAAACCTTTTGCAGTTTCTTCCGTAAAATCGTTTGCAAAAACAACCTTGTCAAAACTCACTTCGGTTTCGTCTCCTTTAATTGCCAATACGGGAATGTTCGATGTACGGATTACTTTTTCAGTGTTCGATCCTATAAACAATTCTTTAAAACCGCTGGCACCATGTGATCCCATTACAATTAAATCAATATTGTTGGCTTTTGCAACTTCGGTAACTTCGTCAAAAGTACGTCCTAGTTTTAAAATCTGTGAAACGTTTAAACCGCTTAATTCTTCAGATAACGATGCTTGCGATAATTTAGCTTCGGCATGTTCCTTAAAAAACATAATTTCAGGCAGGTCGTAACCCGGTTGAATCATGTCCATAGTTTCGTGCGGCAAATCAATTATATGTAATAAAATAATTTCAGCGCTCGATTTTCTTGCGATACCAGCAGCAGCTCTTAAGGCAATATGTGCTTGTTCAGAAAAATCAGTAGGGACTAAAATCTTTTTCATCTTGTATGGTTTATTAGGTTAATAAATGTTTGTGTTAATTTTATAAATATACTTATAATATTCAGAAATAACCAAAAAAATCAATTACTTAAATAAAATTTGTATATTTGCAAAGTTATTTATTGTTAAACTAAATAATGAGGGGACATAATTGTCCCCTCTTTTTATACAAAAGATGGATTTTAAAAGTAAAGTTAAAGATTTATTAGAAGAAGGTTTGGCAGAACATCCAGAGCTTTTTTTGATAGATTTTTCTATTTCGGCCGATTATAAAATTTCTGTGGTTATCGATGGCGACAACGGTGTGGTTGTACAAGACTGTATTAATGTTAGCCGCAGCATAGAACATAATTTAGACCGTGAAGAACAAGATTTTTCGTTAGAAGTAGCTTCGGCAGGTGCAACAGCACCTTTAAAATTTCCGCGCCAGTATAGAAAAAACATTGGTAGAACTATAGAAGTTACAACCGATGACGATAATAAAATAGAAGCTAAGTTGCTTGATGCCAACGAAGAAGCTGTAAAATTAGAATGGAAAGCACGCGAACCTAAAAAAATAGGCAAGGGCAAAGAAACCGTTGTTAAAAACGCTGAAATTCCGTACATTAGCATCAAAAAAGCAGTAGTAGTTATATCATTTTAAAAAAAATACAGATAATTTCATGGATAATATTGCATTAATTGATTCGTTCTCTGAATTTAAAGATTTTAAACATATTGACAGAGTTACCCTTATGGCAATTTTAGAAGATGTTTTTAGAAATGCATTGAAAAAAAGATTTGGGTCAGACGATAATTTCGACATCATCATTAATCCTGACAAAGGAGATATGGAGATATGGAGAAACAGAATCGTTGTTGCCGATGGTGAGGTTGAAGACGAAAACTCTGAAATTTCATTAAAAGAAGCACAAAAAATTGAACCGGATTTTGAAGTGGGCGAAGAAGTTTCTGAAGAAGTTAAATTGTTTCAATTAGGTCGTCGTGCAATATTGGCATTACGTCAAAACCTAATTACAAAAATTCAAGAACACGACAGCACCAATCTTTACAAACAATTTAAAGACATGGTGAACGAGATATATGCAGCCGAAGTAAGCCACGTGCGTCCTAAAGCAGTTATATTGATCGATGAAAACAATAAAGAAATCATTTTACCTAAAGAGAAACAAATCCCATCAGATTATTTCAAAAAAGGTGAGACGGTTAAAGGAATTATCGAAAGTGTTGAATTGAAAGGCAACAAGCCGCAAATCATCATGAGCAGAACATCGGAATTGTTCTTGGAGAAATTATTCGAACAAGAAATTCCTGAAATCGCAGACGGTATCATTACTATTCACAAGGTAGTGCGTATTCCTGGCGAAAAAGCAAAAGTAGCTGTAGACAGTTACAACGAAAATATTGATGCAGTTGGTGCCTGCGTAGGTGTAAAAGGATCTCGTATTCACGGAATTGTTCGCGAATTAGGAAACGAAAACATCGACGTCATCAACTACACAAGCAATGTAGAATTATACATTCAACGTGCATTAAGCCCGGCAAGAATAAACAATATATCAATAAACGAAACAAGCAAACGTGCAAATGTTTTGTTAGATATCAGCGAAGTTTCAAAAGCAATTGGTAAAGGCGGTCAAAACATTAAATTGGCAAGTTTACTAACTGGTTACGAAATAGACGTGATAAGAGAAGGAACACAGGTTTTAGAAGAAGACGACGTTGAGTTGCGCGAGTTCTCAGATGAAATCGATGCGTGGGTAATCGATGAATTTGTAAAAATTGGTTTAGATACTGCAAAAAGCGTATTAAAACACAGTGTAAGCGAATTGGTACGAAGAACAGATTTAGAAGAAGAAACAGTAGAAGATGTTTTGAACATTTTAAGTGCTGAATTTGAAGACTAATTAAACACACTAGAACAACAACACAACGCACAAAAATATACTAAAAGGATCGTATGTCTGAAAATAGAATAATAAGAATAAACAAAGTTTTAAGAGAATTAAATATTTCTCTCGATAGAGCCGTGGAATTTTTGAAGACTAAGGGCTTTGAGATTGAGGCCTCTCCGAACGCAAAAATATCCGATACAGAATATTCTGTATTAGATAAGCAGTTTTCGGCAGATAAAGGGAAGAAAGAAGCTTCGAAAGAAGTGAGTGAAGAAAAAAAGAAAGAAAAAGAAGAATTGCGTTTAGAACGCGAGCAGGAAGACAAGCGTAAAAAAGAAGAAGACGAAAAGCGTAAAAGAGAAGAGGAAAAACGTAAGAAGGAAGAAGACGACAAACGTAAAAAAGAAGAAGACGAAAAACGCGAGCAAGAAGTTATAAAAGCTAAAGCTGCTAAAGTATCTTCTATAAAAACAGTTGGTAAAATTGATTTAGATGCAAATTCTAAAAAAGCACCGGCTGCCGATTCTAAAAATTCTTCAGACGACAAAAAAGAACCTTTAAGTGCATCAAACAATACTGCCGATAAAGCAGAAAAAACAGCACATGCTGCAGTAAAAGCAGACGCGCAGTCTAAACCGAAAACCGCTCCTAAACAAGAAGCAGAAAAAACGGAAAAACCTGCACAAGAAACGCAGAAAGAAACACCGGCTGAAACAGACAAACCGGTACAGAAAGCTGTAGAATCAACAGAAAATAAGACAGAAGCAACTTCTACAGAAGAAAGTGCAGAATCTGAAATTATAAAAACAAATTACCAGAAACTTTCGGGAACTACCTTTACAGGTCAAAAAATTGATTTATCTCAATTCAACAAACCTAAAAAGAAAAAAGAAGAGCCTAAGAAAGATGGTGCAAAACCAGGTGGCGCAAACAATAACGCAGCGAACAACAAAAACAAACGCAAGCGTATTGAAAAACCAGGCACGCCGGGAACACCAGGTACGCAAGGTAACAACGCCAATAAGCCAGGTACACCAGGACAAGGTGGTCAAAACCGTCCGGGTCAGCCAGGTCAAAACCGCGGTGGTCAAGGTGGAAATTCTAAATTCCCTAACAACCGCAACAATGCTGGTGGAAACAAAAATTTTGGAAACAGAAACCAACCGGTTGTAAAAGTTGAGCCTACAGATGAGGAAGTAAAAAACCAAATCAAAGAAACGTTAGAGCGTTTACAAGGAAAACAAAACAAATCAAAAACAGCGAAATATCGTAAAGATAAACGTGAACTTCACCGTAAAAAAGAAGAAGAAGCACGTGCTGACGATGATTTAAAAATATTAAAAGTTACCGAATTCGTAACAGTTGGTGAAGTTGCCACAATGATGAACGTGCCAATTACGCAGGTAATCGGAACATGTATGTCGTTAGGTATCATGGTTACCATGAACCAGCGTTTAGATGCTGAAACATTAACCATTGTTGCTGATGAATTTGGATACGAAGTACAGTTTACAACTGCCGATATCGAAGAATCTATTGTAGAAGATGTTGACAGCCCGGAAGATTTACTACCACGCGCACCAATTGTAACGGTGATGGGTCACGTAGATCACGGTAAAACATCGTTACTGGATTATGTTCGTAAAGCAAACGTAATTGCAGGTGAATCGGGTGGAATCACGCAGCACATTGGTGCTTACGGGGTAACTTTAGATAGTGGACAAAGAATTACCTTCTTAGATACACCGGGTCACGAGGCGTTTACCGCAATGCGTGCACGTGGAGCTCAGGTTACCGATATCGCAATTATTGTAGTTGCTGCCGATGACGACATTATGCCACAAACAAAAGAGGCTATTGCGCATGCACAAGCAGCAGGTGTACCTATTATTTTCGCGATTAATAAGGTAGATAAGCAAACGGCGAATCCTGAAAAAATTAAAGAGAAATTAGCAGGTATGAACTTCCTTGTTGAATCATGGGGAGGAACGTATCAGTCACAAGATATTTCGGCAAAATTCGGACAAGGTGTTCCTGAATTGTTAGAAAAAGTATTGTTAGAGGCAGAGATGTTAGAGTTGAAAGCAAATCCTAACAAAGCAGCTGTAGGTACCGTGGTAGAAGCGTTCTTGGATAAAGGTCGTGGATATGTATCAACAATCTTGGTTCAAAGCGGAACGTTGAAAATCGGAGATTACTTGTTAGCAGGTAAAAATCACGGTAAAATTAAAGCAATGCACGATGAACGAGGAAACTCTGTAAAAGAGGCAGGTCCTTCTCGTCCTATATCAATTTTAGGATTAGACGGTGCGCCAACAGCAGGTGACAAGTTCAATGTATTCGAAGACGAGCGTGAAGCAAAAGCAATTGCAGCAAAACGTACACAGTTAATCCGTGAGCAGTCGGTTCGTGCACAACGTCATATCACGTTGGCAGAAATTGGTCGCCGTATAGCTTTAGGTGAATTTAAAGAATTGAACATCATCTTAAAAGGAGACGTAGATGGATCGGTAGAAGCGTTATCAGACTCGTTCTCTAAATTATCAACAGACGAAATTCAAATCAACATCATCCACAAAGGTGTAGGTGCAATTACCGAATCTGATGTATTGTTGGCTTCGGCTTCTGATGCCATCATTATTGGTTTCAACGTACGTCCAATGGGTAATGCCAAAACAATTGCAGACAAAGAAGAAATCGATATCAAAACATACTCGATCATTTATGACGCGATTGATGATATTAAAGATGCAATGGAAGGAATGTTGTCACCGGAATTGAAAGAAGAAATCACCGGAACAGCAGAAATCCGTCAAACATTCAAAATATCTAAAATTGGAACAATTGCAGGATGTATGGTTACAGATGGTAAGATCTACCGTAACTCTAAAATCCGCTTAATTCGTGAAGGCGTTGTAATTTACACAGGTGTTCTAGATGCGTTAAAACGTTTTAAAGACGATGCTAAAGAGGTTTCTAAAGGATACGATTGTGGTATTCAGATTAAAAACTACAACGATATTAAAGAATACGATATCATTGAAGGATTCCAGGAAGTTGAAGTTAAGAAAACTTTGAAATAATAGAATTTATATCAGATAGATAAAAAGGAGTCGTAAGGCTCCTTTTGTCATTTTGACAGATTTTGAACCGATGCAATTGTTTGGCTTAAAGTTTGATTGAATCAAACAAATAAATACGCATACATTAAAAAACAGAATTATGGGATTATTATTAATGGGAATCATTATGCTTGCCAGCTGGTTAGTTGGTTGGCAGCTAAAAAATAAATTTGAAAAATATGCAAAGGTTCATTTAAGAAACGGAATGAGCGGTGCAGAGATTGCAACAAAAATGCTGCACGACCACGGAATTTACGATGTAAAAGTTATTTCTACACCAGGTAGATTAACCGATCATTACAATCCAATGGACAAAACCGTTAACTTAAGTGAAGCAGTGTATAATCAGCGCAATGCAGCAGCCGCAGCCGTAGCTGCACACGAGGTAGGGCATGCTGTACAGCACGCAACAGCTTATAGTTGGTTAACCATGCGTTCTAAATTGGTGCCTGTTGTAAATATAGCATCAAACCTTGTACAGTGGGTATTAATTGGCGGAATTGTTTTAATACAGTTATACAACAACACAACCGTTTTATTAATTGGTGTGGTGCTATTTGCTTTAACAACCGTGTTTTCAATAGTTACTTTGCCGGTAGAATACGATGCAAGTAACCGCGCGTTAAAGTGGTTGGAAACTAAAAACATGGTAACGAGAGAAGAATTAAGCGGAGCAAAAGATTCATTGAAATGGGCTGCCCGAACATACGTTGTAGCTGCATTAGCATCGATAGGAACTTTACTTTATTACGTAATGATTCTGATAGGAGCCAGAAGTAGTAACGATTAAATAAAAAAGCGAGCATTTGCTCGCTTTTTCGTTTATTAAAACCAAGGTTTCTTATTAAGGATGTAGGTGTCATAGAAATCATTATCGGTCTTTGTAAGATAAATTATCCCTTCAATCAAACCAATAGCAAATCCTACTAACAACATATAATATCCTATAAAAATACACATGGTAAGATAGCCTACCAAACCTAAAACCAATAACAGAATACCTTCGGTAGTATATCCTAAAACGAATTTATGAACGCCGATATGTCCTAAAACGATTGCCAAAACACCCGCAAGTATTTTTTTATTGTACGCCTCTTGACTGTATTGATTTGGCTGATGATTTTTATACTGATTATAGTTCTGTGGGGTGTTGTTGTTTGATGGTCCTGTATGCCATTTTTCCTCTTTTTGATCTATTGAATTTGGATACTCTATTTTTGAAGTTTTGCGATCTGTACTGAAATTAGTAATTATTTTATCAACAATAACCTGTGCCAGTTTTTCTTTGCTTTCCATTGTCCAGCCAGCAATATGTGGCGATAACAATACGTTTTCTGCAGATATCAAATATCTGAAAGCATCAGGAAGTTCATTGTCGGTAAACATATTTTCGAACGATGATTTTTCGTATTCCAATACATCCAATCCTGCACCTTTTATTTTGCCCGATTTTAAAGCATCGACCAGATCATCTGTACAGACCGATTTTCCTCGTGCTGTGTTTATCAACCAAAATGATTTTGCAAAACCATTAATGAAACTTTTATTTATATAATGATGCGTGTCGGGAGTTTCAGGCGTGTGCAAGCTTACAATATCACTGTGTAGCTGCAAATAATCTAACGAAACCTGCTGTGCATTTGCATCGCCTACATTGGGTTTAATATCATAACAAATTACTTTGCAGTTAAAGCCTTTTAAACGTTGGGCAAACGCTTTTCCCATATTGCCGTAACCAATAATACCGACTGTTTTACCTTCAATTTCAATACCTCGGTTTTCTTCACGTTTCCAAACACCGTTGCGTACTTCTTTATCCACATACGATAATTTGTTCATAAGGTTTAAAAGCATTCCTAAAGCATGCTCGGCAACGGCTGTTTTGTTTCCTTCTGGTGCAGCAATGAGTTTAATTCCTTTTTGTTCGGCGTATTCACAATCAATATTTTCCAATCCGGCACCAACCCTTCCAATAAATTTTAGGTTTGTAGCTGCATCTAAAAAAACTTTGTCAATTTTAAATCGGCTGCGTAAAACAATACCGTCATACTGATGGATTATTTGTTCAATCGCATCTTTTGGAGCGTAGTAATTTTCATCGTTTTCAAAACCTGCAGCTGTTAACTGTTCAATTAACAACGGATGGTTTTTATCAAGGTGTAGTATTTTCATTTGCTTTTATTTACATTGATAAGCACATCAAAATAAAGAATATTTATCCATATATCAAGATAAAAAAATAACCTACTTTTGCAAAAAAATATTTATTGAATCTTTTTAATATGAAAAAACACATCTTTTTACTGTTGCTATTCTTTTGTCAGCTTTATTCTTTCGCTCAAAATTTCAAGGGAATTATAATAAACAATGAAACAAATGAACCTATCGGACAAATCACAATTGTAAGTACCGATAAAACTTTTTTTGTAACCAGTAACGAGAAGGGTGAAGTGATTTTGCCTGAAAGTATGCTTAATAAGAAGCTTTTTATCAGCGATTATGAATATGCTTACAGCGAAAATACATTTACTAAAACACAATCTTTTGTTTGGGAATTAACACCAAATTCTGAAACATTAGAAGAAATGGTAATTTACGAACATCCAGAAATTTATCTGAATGAAATTATTAAAAATTCAATTAATCTTTCGTAAGTAATACAAAATTAGAATCGTATTATCGAGAGAATTATTTTGAAAATAAAAAACAAGCCAGTTTTGCCGAAGGTATTGTTGATTTTTATGTAAATCACAACCTCGAAAATATAGAAATGGTAGTTAAACAATCTCGAATAAAAGATTTATAGAATGTAAACCCTACTAATAGAGCTGTAAGTTCAAAACCGCAAGATGTTATAGAAAGCTCTATGCTGTTTAGCATGCTAAAGAAAATTATTCAAGATAAAAAACAATACGAGTTTTATATTACTGCTAAAAAGGTAGGAGAAAAAACGATACATACTTTTTATGTAAATCCTAAAGAGAAAAGTAAAGCTAAGCATTTGTTCAAAGGATCAGTTGTTTTTGACGATGAAAAAAAACTGATTTTGGAAACCAATTTTGCTTTTGATCCTGATAGAAAAAAATATAATACTCCAATTAACAAAATAGTAGTTAAAGCCGATATTAAAGATATTCGTTTCGAATCGAAATATATGGTAAGCGAAGAGTTTTATCATCCTAGCTATGCTAAAAGAACAATTGACGCAATAGCAAATTCTAAATTAGCAAAGATAGATAATGCGCGTATTAATAATCAAGCATATTTCTATGTTTTAAGTGCTGATAAAACTACTAAAAGACCTTCGCAGAATATAATTTATAATTCGGGTAACTTATACAACAACGGCAATAAATACACTGTTGAGTTCTGGAAAAATGCTAAAGTTATCAATTTGGTAGAATAGTCGACAAACATTAAATTCATTAATCACAATAAAAACAAAATAAACTTTCATTTTTTTTTGAAATTTTAAAAACTTTGTCATACATTTGATCTATGGAATTCAAAGAAGCAAAAAATAAATTTGTACAATCGTGGGGAGCCTTAGGCTCGCAATGGGGCATTAATAAAACCATGGCGCAGATTCATGCATTGTTAATGATTTCTACCGAAGCGGTTTCTATGGAAGATATTATGGAAGAATTACAGATTTCTCGCGGAAATGCTTCTATGAATTTAAGAGCTTTAATGGATTGGGGAATTGTGTATAAAGAATACAAAGCAGGCGAGAGAAAAGAGTTTTTTGTTGCAGAAAAAGATTTAGATGAATTGGCGGTAAAAATTGCAAAGGAGCGAAGCAAACGTGAGATTAAACCTGCTTTGAAGGTATTGAAAGAAGTTTCTACCATTAAAACAAATAAGACCGAAGAAGAAAAACACTTTGTAGAGCAAACAGGCAAATTGTACGATTTTGTTTTAAAAGCCGACAATGTTTTAGATAAAGTAACCGAATATAAAGACAATTGGCTGGCAAAGCTGGTGGTTAAAATAATGAAATAAGATTAAAAAAATTTAAACAAAACTTTCAAATATTTCTGAAACTTTAAAACAATATAAATTATGAAAGCAATTAAAATATTAAATACCATAGTTGTAGCAATACCATTAGCACTTGGTCTAATAGACCTAATTTTACAAGACGGAGCTTATTTAATTTATGCCTTGTGGTTTACTATGATAACAGGTGGAGTACAAGTTTTATTAGGGATTATTTTGGCTATAAAACTTCATAATAACTTACATTTTAAAATCTACCTAATTGGAGTTGTAGGTTATTTCTTTCTAATTTACCTAGCCGACGAGTTTGATCTCTCACATGGTTTTTCTTATTTAATGTTTACTATTCCGGCATTATTAGCAGTGTATTTATCAGTTTTGATTTATAAACTTCCAAATCATGAACTATAACATTGTTGCCTACTTTTTGTATTTCGCGATCACTTTTTTAATAATCGTGAAAGTCGGACGGATTTGTTATCAGAATGGAAATGTCTTTGTATCGCAATTAATTCCAAACCATGAAGACTTGTGTAAAAAGATCAATCATTTGCTGTTAATAGGTTATTATTTGCTGAATATCGGTTATTGCACTATGACCATTATATCGTGGGAAAAAATACAGAGTTTTACCCAGTTGGTTGAAATCATCAGCCTAAAAACTTCTCTCATTATCCTGATTATCGCAATTATGCACTATCTGAATATTTTATTACTTACAAACTATATCAAAAAATTAGTTTAAAACTGTAAATTATGGAAACTACCAAAATTTTAATCGGTTATGCAGTGTATCTGCCTATAGCGTTGTTTTTAACGTATTATGTGTCTAAAACGCTTTTTAAAAACAGTAAAGTTTATATGTTGGATATTTTTAAAGGAAGGGAAGAAATTGCCTTTGCTACCAATAAATTGTTTGAAACTGGATTTTATCTGTTGAACATTGGCTTTGCTTTGATGATTTTACAGATGAATCTGTATAACGACAGTTACCAGTTGCTTATTGAAAAATTGAGTTACAAAATCGGGGCATTTTCTATTTACTTAGGATTGATGCTTTTTATAAACCTGTATTTCTTTTTCAGGGGAAAACGCAAAGCAAGTCAGTCACAAGTTGTTCAACAATAAATAAAAAAATCCCAATGATTTATAGAACCATTGGGATTTTTTAATATTAAGATTTGTGTTATATCTAATTAAATTACTTCACTAAAACCCTAAAATCATTTTCGCAATGGTAAAGTAGATCAAAATACCAAAAATATCGTTGCTGGTGGTAATAAACGGTCCGGTTGCAATTGCGGGATCAATACCGTATTTATCAAGCATAATCGGAATAAACGTACCAATTAAGCTGGCAAGAATCATAACTGTAACTAACGCCAAAACAATGGTTGAAGATATTTCGTACGTTGTTCCCATTAAAAAATGCGTTGCCAAAAGCAGTAAAACTGCTAAAACGGTACTGTTTAAAAGAGCCAGTAACATTTCTTTACCCAAGCGTTTCCAAAGTGATCCTGACAAACTGTTGTTTGCTAAACCTTGTACAACGATTGCCGATGATTGTACCCCAACATTTCCTGCCATTGCGGCAACCAAAGGTGTAAAGAAAAATAAGGTAGCATATTTTTCCATGGCATCGCTAAAACTTTGCGCTACGTTCACGGCAATAAAACTCCCAATTAATGCCAAAAGAAGCCAAGGTAAACGTGCTTTTGTCAATTCCCAGATGCTGTCATCTGCTTCAACGTCTTGAGAGATACCCGCAGCCATTTGGTAATCACGATCGGCTTCGTCTTTAATAACGTCAACGATATCGTCAATGGTGATACGGCCAACCAAACGTCCGGTTTCATCAACAACGGGAATGGCTTCTAAATCGTACTTCTGCATAATGCGGGCAACTTCGGTATCTTCAGTATCAACCTTAACAGAATCTACTTTAGGTATATAGATTTCTTTGATTTGGGTGGTGGTAGATGAGGTAATAAGATCTTTTAACGACAAACGACCTTTTAAACGGTCTTCATCATCAACCACGTAAATAGAATGTACACGCGATACGTTTTCTGCCTGTTTGCGAATTTCCTGAATACACGTTAATACATTCCAGTTTTCGTTTACCTGAATGTATTCTTTCGCCATTAAACCGCCGGCAGTATCTTCATCGTACCGCAAAAGTTCAACAATGTCTTTGGCGTGTTCAAAATCTTCTAATTCCGAGATAACCTCGTCTTTCATTTCTTCCGACAGTTCGGCGATAATATCCACCGCATCATCGGTATCCATTTCGTCTAACTCTTCGGCAATTTCTTTGGCAGAAAGGTTGTTTAAGATTTTTTCACGAACTTCTTCGTCTAATTCCAATAGAATTTCAGAACTGATTTCCGATTCGATTATACGGAAAAGATAACCTGCATCTTCGCCGTCTAATTCGTTCATCAGTTCTGCAATATCAGCAAAGTGAATATCCTCGAGCCTGCGAAGTATTTCGCGTTCGTTTTTTTCGGCAATTAAGCCTTCGATCTCTTGGATAAATTCTTTACTGATTTTAAACTGCATGCGCTTCTATTTTTTGTGTTAGTGCAATAAATTCTTCCACACTTAATTGTTCGGGACGAAGGTTAAAAACGGCATCGTCTTTAATTTCTTCTGATATAAAACTTTTTAAACTGTTGCGCATGGTTTTTCTACGCTGGTTAAATGCCGATTTTACTACGGTATAAAACAGTTTTTCGTTACACGGCAGGCTGTAATTTTCTTTGCGGATCATACGCATTACGCCCGATTTTACTTTTGGCGGCGGTGTAAAAACATGTTCCGATACGGTAAACAGATATTCGGTATCGTAAAAAGCCTGTGCTAAAACCGACAATATTCCGTAGGTTTTACTGCCTTTTTTCTCGCAAATACGTGCAGCAACTTCCTTTTGAAACATTCCCGAAAATTCCGGTATCTGATCGCGCATTTCTAAAGCTCTGAAAACAATCTGCGTGGAAATGTTGTACGGAAAGTTTCCTATAATGGCAAACTGATCATCGTTAAAAATCTTCTTTAAATTATACTTTAAAAAATCTTCGCCTATAATATGGTTGTGCAACTTTGGGTAATGTTTTTCAAGATAATCAACCGATTCTTTATCAATTTCAACCACAAAAGTTTCTACCGGTTTTTCTAGAATGTACTTTGTAAGCACGCCCATTCCCGGGCCAATTTCCAACACTTTGCTGTAACCGTTCAGTGTTAGTGTATCGGCAATATTCTTTGCAACACTTTCATCGTTTAAAAAGTGCTGACCAAGATGTTTTTTTGCCTTTACTTTGTCAAAATTATTCATGTTCGCTGATGATTTCAAGATCGGTGCGGAATGTAAGCATTTTGTCTGCAAAAAGCTGTAAACCTTCGCTGCGCAATAATGGCGCGTGATTGTTTTTGTAATCATCTAACGCTGCCTGATTTTCTGCAAAATATTGCACCGAATAGGTAACACCTCCCATATCTTCATCAACCAAAACCTTTACCAAACGCGCCGATTTAAAACAACCGGTGTTCAGCATTTCTTTAATGTGTTTGGTTTGCATCCAGTTAAGCCATTGTTCGTGAACAGACTCGTCTATATTTATGGTAACATTGTAAATAATCATAGTTTGTTGTGTTAGGATTTGTTTAAAAACCAATGTCATTTCAAGTGAAGCAAAGTGATTTTTCTGAAATCTTAAAGATTCTTTTTTCGCTCTGCTACATTCGAAATGACATTAAAGTTGTTATTCCTTTTTAAAATTAATTAATAATATCGAATCCGCAGTAAGGTTTTAACACATCGGGTATTACAATACCTTCGGGTGTTTGGTAATTTTCTAAAATACCTGCCAATACGCGCGGTAAAGCTAACGATGAACCGTTTAAGGTATGAGCCAGCTGTGTTTTTCCGTCTTTGCCTTTAAAGCGTAATTTTAAGCGGTTTGCCTGAAATGTTTCAAAATTTGATACCGATGAAATTTCTAACCAGCGATCTTGCGCGGTTGAAAATACTTCGAAATCATACGTTAAGGCAGATGTAAAGCCCATATCGCCACCACATAAACGTAAAATACGGTATGGTAGTTTTAATTCGTTCAAAATTTCTTTTACATGCTCCACCATTCCTTCTAGTGCTTCGTACGATTTTTCTGGATGTTCAATACGCACAATCTCCACCTTGTCAAACTGATGCAAACGGTTCAACCCGCGAACGTGAGCTCCCCAAGAACCTGCTTCTCTACGGAAACATGGTGTGTAAGCTGTTGCAAGAACAGGCAATTCATTTTCCTGTAAAATAACATCGCGAAAAATGTTTGTAACCGGAACTTCGGCTGTTGGAATTAAATATAAATCGTCTTTTGCATCATGATACATTTGTCCTTCTTTATCAGGTAACTGACCCGTGCCGTAGCCCGATGCTTCGTTGATTAAATGTGGAACCTGATATTCTTTATAACCTGCATCGGTATTTTTATCTAAAAAATAACTGATTAAGGCACGCTGTAACTTGGCACCTTTGCCTTTGTAAACAGGGAAACCCGGGGCTGTAATTTTTGTTCCTAATTCAAAATCAACAATGTCGTATTTTTTAATAAGATCCCAATGCGGTACGGCACCTTCATGCAATGTTGGAATATCGCCCGATTGAAAAATATTTAAATTATCATCTGCACTTTTTCCCTGCGGAACAATATCTGCTGGTGTGTTTGGTAATTTGTATAATTCTTGTGTAAGCTCTTCGGTAACGCTGTTTAAAACTTCTTTTAAATCGGCAGTTTTATCTTTAAGCTTTGCTGTTTTTTCTTTTAAGATTTCGGCTTTAGATTTTTCGCCGTTACGCATTAAATCACCAATTTCTTTGGATAGCTTGTTCGATTCTGCCAAGATGTTGTCTAATTCAACCTGTGTTGCTCTGCGTTGTTCATCCAAGTCTATAACTTTTTGAATCATTTCAGTAGCATCAAGATTTCTTTTTGCAAGGGATTTTACCACTTGTTCCTGATTTTCTCTAATGTAAGCTATCTGTAACATAAATAAATAATTGTTAAACGGCAAATTTACATAAATTCTTTGTGAATAGGTAACTATTGCGTTAATAATTCTTTGGTTTCAATGTGGTTGAACTTCAAAGAAATAATAGTATTTTTACGCAAATTAGTATCTTTATGAAAAGAGCATTTTTTGTTCTGGCTTGCGGTTTGTTTACCTTGTCTTCGGTGGCACAGATCTCGGCTAATACACAAGACGAATACCGTTTGTACGAAAAGCAGGCGGCAGAAAAACGTTTGGCATTTAAGCAGAATCCGAACACGTTTAACTACGATGTAAAACATCAGAAGCTGGAGCTGAATGTAGATCCATCTCAATATTATATAAGTGGAACTGTTACCACACAGTTTGTGCCTAATCAGAATTTGCAGACCATTGTTTTCGATTTAAGTCATGAACTTACGGTTAGCGCGGTAACACAAGGCTCACAGTCGGCTACATTTACGCAGGCAAATAACGAACTGGTGATACAGCTTCCGCAAACAGTTGCTTCTGGCACACAAGGCGAAGTAAAAATAAGCTATGCAGGTACACCGCCGAACGACAACGAAGCCTTTACGCAGAGTTATCATAACAACACTCCGATAATTTGGACGCTGTCTGAACCTTTCGGAGCCAAAGATTGGTGGCCTTGCAAACAGTCGCTAAATGATAAAGTAGATGCCATTGATATTTACATTACGGCACCCACGGCAATGGTTTCAGTTGCAAATGGGGTAGAGCAGTCGCAGGTTACAAATAACAACGATACAAAAACTACACATTTTAAACACAATTTTCCAATTCCGGCATATTTGGTAGCCATTGCAGTTACCGATTATCAAATCTATAATCAAACGGCTGGTTCGGCACCGAATACGTTTCCGGTGGTTAACTATCTGTATCCCGAAAATTATAACTCAAGTGTGAGTCAGCTGGCAGTTACCTTGCCAATTATGGATGTTTTTGAAGAATTGTTTGGAACGTTTCCGTATCATACCGAAAAATATGGTCATGCCGAATTTGGATGGGGCGGAGGAATGGAGCACACCACGGTTTCTTTTATGGGTGGATTTTCTCGCGGATTGATCGCTCATGAACTGGCGCACCATTGGTTTGGAAACAAGGTTACCTGCGGAAGCTGGAAAGATATCTGGATTAACGAAGGTTTTGCAGAATACATGGCGGGTTTGGTTGTGGAACATTTAGACGGACAAAATCAATTTGATAGCTGGAAAGGTGGAAAAATCAACAGTATTACATCGGCACCGGCAGGTAATGTATATTTAACTGATGCACAAGCGTTGGATTCGGATCGAATTTTTAGCGGACGCTTAACGTATAACAAAGGGTCTATGGTGGTGCATATGTTGCGCTACGTTTTGGGCGATGAGGATTTTTATCAGGGAATGCGCAATTTCTTGAACGATCCGGCAATTGCTTATAATTATGCGGTTACCACGCAGGTAAAACAACATTTGGAAGCAGCGTCAGGCAAAGATCTTACCGAATTTTTTAACGATTGGATCTATGGCGAAGGATATCCTTCGTATCAGGTTAATGCAGAAATAGTATCAGCAACACAGACAAAAATTACCCTTTCGCAAACTTCATCGCATGCAGGTGTGTCGTTTTTTGAAATGCCGGTCACGTTGCGCTTGACAGGCAGCAACGGACAAACAGAAAACGTAGTATTGCAGCACACGCAGAACAATCAGCAGTTTGTGGTAGATACCAATGTGGGAACGGTAAGTGGTATCGAAATAAATCCTTTTAACGATATTGTAAGTAAAGACAATCAGGTAACTTTAAAAGAAGTTGCAACGCCGTTGGTAGAAGAATTAAAGGTGTTTCCAAACCCGACAGAAACAACTTTTCAGGTAGAAATCCCTCAAAAAATGAAGGTCGATGCCATGAATCTTTACAGTGTAAATGGAAAGTTGGTAGCGCAGAACATCAGCAATCCGTATCCGTCAGAACAATTGGCAAGCGGTATGTATGTGCTGGAAATTAAAACAGCCGAGAAAACCTATCATAAAAAAATTATAAAAAATTAAAATGAACCTGTTGTTTGCCAAATAGTAACCTTAAAATAGTACATTTGTGCAACACAAAATGAAAGTATTGTAATTAATGGACGTATTAGTTAAATTATCGCAGTTTTTATTAAGTTTATCCTTATTAATTGTATTGCACGAGTTGGGACACTTTATCCCGGCAAAATTATTTAAAACACGAGTAGAAAAGTTCTACCTTTTCTTCGATATAAAATTCTCATTATTCAAAAGGAAAGTCGGCGAAACCGTTTACGGAATCGGTTGGTTGCCATTGGGTGGTTATGTGAAAATTGCCGGAATGATCGATGAAAGCATGGATACCGACCAGTTGAAACAGGATCCGCAACCGTGGGAATTCCGTTCAAAACCGGCATGGCAGCGTTTAATCATCATGTTGGGCGGTGTAACCGTGAACTTTATACTGGCATTTGTTATCTACATTGGTATGACCTGGTTTTACGGTGATAAATACATTGCTAATGAAGGTTTAAAAGACGGAGTTTGGGTAGTTTCTGACCCTCTGTTGAAAGCAGGGATGATTTCCGGAGATAAGATTATTTCAATTGATGGAGAACATTTTGATCGTTTTAATGAAGTGAATGAAAAATTAACGACAGCAAAGAAAATTGTTGTTGAAAGAAATGGCGAAGAAAAAGAGATCGTTCTCCCTGTTGATTTTATCAAGCAGATGTTGAAAAATAAAGCAGAACAAGAAAAAGGATTTGTACTGCCACGTGTTCCTTTTATTGTATCAAAGGTTGAAGATGCTTCGATTAACTCAAGCGTATTGAAACCAAAAGATTTTATAACAAGTATAAACGGACAAGAAATAAAATTTGCCGATCAGGTTAAGCCTATCTTAAACAATTATAAAAACCAAACAGTTTCTGCCACTATATTAAGAAACGAAAAGCCGGAAACAGTACAGTTAAAAGTAAATGCTAATGGAGAACTAAACATTGCATTTGCACCAATTATTAGTTTAGAAAATGCAGAGAAACTTGGTCTTTATAAATTAAATACAGATCATTACAGTTTATTGGAATCGATTCCGATAGGATTAGAAAAAGGAAAAGATAAATTGGTTAGCTATGGTAAGCAATTAAAAATGATTGCGCAGCCAGAAACCGGAGCTTATCAAGGCGTTGGTGGCTTTAAGGCGATATTTGATGTTTTTCCACAAAGTTGGAGTTGGGAAGCGTTCTGGAGCATCACTGCATTTTTATCGATTATGTTAGGCGTAATGAATTTATTGCCGATTCCAGCATTAGACGGTGGTCACGTATTGTTCTTGTTATACGAAATGATTTCGGGCAGAAAACCAAGCGATAAGTTCTTGGAATATGCACAAACAGTTGGTTTTGTTATACTTATTGCTTTGTTGTTGTTCGCAAACGGAAACGATATATTCAAAGCCTTAACAGGCAAGTAAAAAAAATAACGATTTTTTAAAAAAGGTGTTTGCAAAAAGGAAAAATCGTTCTATATTTGCATCGCAATAAAGGTAA
>Ga0308157_10001579_pt1 | contig 44943 bp, 42 predicted proteins | sample PhyBR1_FD_201035 | JGI IMG/M metagenome (GOLD analysis project Ga0308157, IMG submission 201035) | Phyllosphere microbial communities from UC Gill Tract Community Farm, Albany, California, United States - DLSLB.R1 | ecosystem: Host-associated > Plants > Phyllosphere > Unclassified | place: USA... | reverse complement strand
GGTATTGTGAATTGGTATTCTCATCAACTGCGACAAAACTTTCTCTTGTCCAAGTTTGGATCGGAACGGCCTGAAAATCTATAGATTCTTTTTCAATTAATTCTTCCAACATTTTTCCCAATGGACCGCCAGAAGTAAAAATTGCCAACGACTTGCCTCCCAAACGAGAAATGGCTTTGGAAACATTAATTCCGCCACCTCCTGCATCAAAGCGGGGTTCTTCGCAACGAATTTTTTGTTCGGCAATTAGACCTTTAAAATGGGTGCTTTTGTCTAAAGCAGGGTTTACAGTGAGAGTGACAATATCGAATAAGTTCATTTTCTTAATTTATTAAAATGGTTTTGTTTTACAATACAAAAATACAGTAAATGCAATTTACTGATTTTGAACCGGTAATTACCATTGGATATAATTAATTGCAAATGATTTCTATTGTAAAAAACTATAGTCCTTCTGTCAACATCTTTTTTAAGCTATTACACAATGATTCATTTCTTCACCAATTTCAAGATCTTGTTTGGTCCTATTTTCACAAGATAAATACCGCTTGAAAATTCATTAACATCAATTACTGTCTCTAGATTGGTAATTGTGCCATTTAACAATTGTTGGCCTACTTGATTGGTAACCAAATATTTTTCACCCACATTGTCGGAATCTGCTTTGATTGTAATTTTGTCGTGTGCCGGATTTGGAAACACAGCGAAATTTTTTTCAAAAACTGGGTCATCAATTCCCAATGTAATGTAATTAAAGGTTATTCTATAGGTGTTATCCCAAGCATTACTACTGTTCCAAAATTGAGAAACAATTTGATGTGGAGCGCCATTTGTATAATTGGTAGCAAAGGATTGTTCCTCATTGTTCCAGACGCCTCCATTCCAATTTTGGGTTAGCGTATGTATTATATATCCATTGGTATCATAATCATAGGTATCCTTGGATTCGTTTTCCCAAATTGTGCCGTTCCATTTTTCATGGAGTTCCATTACAACTTTAGAATTATTATAAGTGTATGTTACACGATTTCTGTCTTTCCATGTGCTGACATCCCAAATTTGAGTGAGAGACTGACTTACAGTTCCATCAGGATTGTTGGTGTAAGTAATCTGGGATGCATCTTTCCATGGTGTAATTAAATCATAAGTTTGTGATAGCGCTTTAGTTAAATAATTATTTCCGTCATAGCTGTAAATTTGCTTTGAAACTAATTGCCAACTTGGATCATAGTAATATTCAGCTACGGATGTGAGCACTTTTTTATCGGCATTATAAGTATTGGTTGTTCTGCTAGATAGTTCCCAAACATGAGATGTTGTATTCCACAATTGAGAAGTGCTTTGCTGCACCGTTCCATCAGCATTATTAATGTAATCGGTTTTAAATAGATCTATCCAAGTTACATTAAAGTTTTGTGTTTGGTCACGAGTTAAATACATATTTCCATCATAGGTATATAATGTCTGATCTGATTCCTGCCAAGTTCCATTTTTCCAAACATCAGTTAGAGCATTCAGAATTTTTTGACTGTGTGAATTTAAACTGAATAAAAAACAAATAAAAAAAAGCATTAATGTGCCAAAATTGCTTTGGCCAGTACCAAAAGTAAAGTTTGTTTTCATGTTTGATTAATTTTAAAGATTGTCCCATTTTTTGAAAATCGATTGATTTTTTTGTTGAATTAATGATCTCCACAGCTATTTGTGGTCTCGGTTTTGAAGTAGGAAACCGAATATTCTTTTACTGCTTGTTGCTTTGCGTATTTTTAGGATTTTGGGACAATCGGACAACAACAGTTTTCCCCGCAATTATTTGAACTTAAATAAAGTTTTCAAAGATACTAATCTACTTCATAATAACAAATACAAATTAATGATTTTCAGTTACTTATATTTGTTTTAGATAGAGTTGATATCATGCGCATAAAGGATGTGAAATATTTTGAGTATTGAGACATAATACTTTATAAAATGTTTTGTCAGAATTAAAAAAATATAATAGCAAAAGTATGGGCTTGCTAAATATGAATCTAGTATAATTTACTTTGTTCGAATAATCGGTGTATTTATTTTACAATCCGATGAAAATAAATCAAAAGTTTCTTCTTCCTTTTTATAAATAGTTATTAAATGAACTTCGTACCTTTGCAACCTTGGCAAAACCAAAAGAAATAAAGAAAAAATGATAGAAGATAAAAACCCACAACGTACCAGTATTGCCCAACTTGGAGAATTTGGACTGATAGACCATTTAACTAAAAACTTTGAAATTACTCAGCCTTCTACATTAAAAGGAATTGGAGATGATGCTGCTGTATTGGATTTTAAAGACAAAAAAGTAGTTGTTTCAACAGATTTACTGATTGAAGGGGTGCATTTTGATTTGGCTTATGTGCCTTTGAAGCATTTAGGATACAAATCGGTTGTAGTGAATGTATCTGATATTTGTGCAATGAACGCTAAACCAACACAAATCACAGTTTCTATAGCAGTATCCAATCGTTTTCCTTTAGAAGCTTTGGAAGAACTGTATGAAGGAATTGAAAGAGCCGCTCAAGAATATAAAATAGATGTAATTGGAGGTGACACAACATCTTCTCAAAAAGGATTAATCATCAGCATTACTGCTTTTGGCGAAGCCGATGAAAACGAAATCGTCTATAGAAATGGAGCCAAACAAACTGATTTATTAGTGGTCACAGGTGATATTGGAGCTGCTTATATGGGATTGCAGGTTTTGGAAAGAGAGAAACAAGTTTTTCAGGTGAATCCAAATTCACAACCAGATTTAGACGCTTATACGTATTTAATTGAAAGACAATTAAAGCCGGAAGCTCGTAAAGATGTTCGAACGTTGTTACATGCTTTAGAAATAAAACCTACATCAATGATTGATATTTCAGATGGATTATCTTCGGAAATTATGCATTTGTGTAAGCAATCAGGAGTGGGCTGTAATTTATATGAAGATAAACTACCGATTGATCCTCAGTTTATTTCGACTTGCGAAGAATTTAATATTGATAGTACAACTGTAGCGATCAATGGAGGTGAAGATTATGAATTATTGTTTACTATCGCTATGGAGGATTTTGATAAGATAAAAGGAAATCCAAACTTTTCAATTATTGGTCATATGACACAAGAAAGTGAAGGAATACATTTGGTAACCCGTGCTAATACCAGAATACCTCTGAAAGCAAGAGGGTGGGATGCTATAAGTGAATAAAATTATGATTTAAGGATATAAAAAAACGATACTGTTCAGGTATCGTTTTTTGTTTATTAGTAACAGATTAAAAAATAATTCCTCTGTTTTTTGCTTCTTTAATTAAATCAACATCACTTCCTTCTTCGAGTTGAAATAATTCTTTGAGGTTATCTTTTCTACTTTCAATAGCTTGTAAAGAAATAGGAACGTATTGTGGAATATCCTTTGTTTTAGTTCCCTTGGAAATATGGAATAAAATTAATTTATCAAATTGATCAATTCCATCCATATCGTTATTATTTTGATTGGCCATTTTAATAACGGAATGACTGTAATAAATTTCATTTTTCAATACAATGTCAAAACCAAAAAGTAATTCATCAAAGGTTAAGTCATTTTTAATAACTAATCCAGCAGGGCTTATAGTATCAATGATGTTTTTTATCTTAAGCAATTCTGTGTACATGGTTAGCAAAATTATTTTGCAATTAGGCATGTATTCCATAATCAACTTAGCTAAATCTTCGCCTGAATGTATTCCTTTTTCTTCGTAAACAGGCATGCTAATGTCTAAGAAGGCTACATCAAAAGGTTTCGTTGCAGGATCCGTAACGATTTCATAACCAGTTTTACAGTCTTTACCTTGCGTAAATGAATATTCATAAATGTCAGGTTTATAGCGCGTAATGGCGTTTTTGTACCCATCAATTATAAAGGGATGATCATCAACAATTAGTATGTTTTTATTAGTCAACTTTTGCACATTTTCAACTGTCATTAGGCTGTAGGTTTTTGTGTTTTTTTGATTGGAATTACTATCACTATAGAAGTGCCTTCCTCCTTTTTGGATTTTATCTCAAAGGTTCCTTCACATTCTTCTGTTCTAGTTTTGATGTTTTGGAGACCTATTCCTTTTTTGATTCGGTGTATATTAAATCCAACTCCATCATCACTAATTTTTAAAACTAAATTATCATTTTGTTTCCTGAATTCGACTTTTATTTTTGATGCATTAGCATATTTATTACAATTTTGTAGAGATTCTTGAAGAATACGGTAAATGTTAATTTTTACAGTATTATCAATTGAATCCCATTTTATAGAGGAATCTATATGTGCAAGAAACTTTGTGGGGAATGTTTTTTTCTGTTCTTCAAATAAATTAGTTACAATCGCTACGAAGTTATTAATTAATTCTGATTTTTCTCTGTTAAGATTGTGTGATATTTCACGAATGTCTTGTTCGATATTTTTTAGCTCGGTTAAATAGTTCAATCGCATTTCGATTCCAGAGTCATCTTTAATTTTATTTAAACCATCTAAATTGATTCGTACTCCAAACATTCTGCCTAAAATTCCATCGTGCAATTCTCTAGCTACTCTTTTTTTCTCTTTAATGTTATTGATTTCTATAGTGTTCTGTTGATTGATTAATAAATTATAAATTTCAGCATTGGCTTGTTGTTGTTGCTGTTTGAATAATAATTCTCGTTGTTTAACTTTTTGGCTTTTAATGGTATATAGCAGTATTGCTAAGATAATAAATGAGCCAAAAAACAACAAAAGTTTTTTGTTCTGACCTTCAAGATTAGTGTTTTCTACTTTAATTTCATCTGTTTCATATTCTATCCTTGAGAATTTTTCACCCATTTTACGTTCTGCTTTTTGTAAACGATCATTGATTTGAATATACTCCTTAGAATATTTTGAAGCATTTTGAGGATCTACAGTACCAATTTGCTTAAGCGATTCGAGAATACTTCTTAAGCGGTTCGTGCTTCTAGATAAATTAAGTGCTTGTTTAGCGTATTGGATAGACTTTTCGCGGTCTTTTTTTGAGTAAAAATATTCTGATAAATGGACTTTATTTATAATAATTCCTGAAGTAAAATGCAAGCTATCTCTAATTCTAAGTGATTTATAAAACAAATCAGGAAGGCCTTTCGTGTCGTTAAGTTTAAATTTAGCGTAAGCAAAATTATCAAGTAGCATTGCATATAATTTAGGCTTATTGATAAAAAGATTCTTTTCGTTTAATCCTTTTTCAAAGAATTCCTTGGCTAATTTGTAATTTTGTAAATTCAAATAGACATAACCAATATTATTCAAAGAAGTTGCTTTGGATTGAAAAACTGGATCGATAAATTTATCGTCTATACTTGCTAATGCTTTGTTGTGAAACTCTAACGCCTTGGCGTATTCCTCTCTTTCATTATATAAAATACCCAAAAGATTGTAAGAGTCATATAATAAGTCATTAGCTTTTATTTGTCTTATATTACGTAATGCTTTGAAAACGGCTATTTCGCTATCAAAATATTCATTTTCTGCAAATTGTAAATTAGCTTTACTGATTTGTGTTTTAGCTAAATGATAATTATCGTTGAGATGAAGAAATAATTTCTCAGCTTTAAAATAGCAATAAAAAGCACTGTCAGAAATAGATTTGGCACTATAATAATCTCCCAAATAAGTATAAGCCTTAGCAGAATTAACAGTATCATTGCTGTTTTTTGAACGTGCTAAGATTAATTTGGAGGTATTAAAATAGCCTTTCCAGTCATTCATATTATAATAACGATTGGCAACTTTAAAGAGATTTACTTTATTGATTGAATCATCTTTTTGATTGATAATTATATCAAATGCCTTTTGATTGTATTTTTTTTTGTTTGAATAGGGCAAATGATCATCATTAGCCAAAGTAAGAAAGATGGGTAAACTATCTTTAGATGGAGTTGTATTCTTGTCAGCTATTTTATTTTTGGTACAAGCGATAAAAATAGTTAGAAAAAAAAATAATATGTAGTACTGTTTTTTCAATAGAAGGTGATCAATTTAATCAAAAATACTAAAACTATTTATAAAAAAAAAGACTGTCATTTTTTTGACAGTCTTTTTTTATATTTTGTTTGATTTTTATTCATCTACTTTTTTATTTCCTCCTGATGATTGTCCGCCATCTAAATTAACAGATGAGATAATGTTTTGATTTGATGTCCCGCTGTATTCATCTACTTTTTTATTTCCTCCTGATGATTGTCCTCCATCTAAATCAACAGTTGTGATAATTGTATTATCTGCAATTGGAGAAGTTGTGTTTTTTGGCGCTGCGAAAGAAGTTGATGCCAATACTAATGTAAATAATCCGATAGTTAAAATTGCTTTTTTCATTTTTTTAAGGCTTTATGTTTTGTTATTTTTTTTACGATTTTGATTCCGTTTGCGTTGGAATTCTTTTGTAAAACTAAACAGTAAGCCTTAATAAACAATTCAAAAATAGCCGTTTATGGTCAATGGTGTCCGTTTGATAGTGGATGGATAGCAATTTTGAGTAAATGGCTATTTTTTAAGTTTCGATGTAATTTTCGTTTGCAAATTCACTAATTATGAAGTCAATATTTGTTTTGTATGACTTAGAAAAAGGGAGTTTAATAGTTGTTTTCTTAATATAACATAAAGAATTTCCTGTGTGAATCCTAGAGATATAATTTCTATTGACAATATAACTATTGTGTATTCGGATGAAAGGATTTGATAAGACGGTTTCAAAATGTTTTAGAGTTTTGAAAGCTGTTATCATTTCTCCATTCTTCAAATGAATATCGGTAGAATTATTGTCTGCTTGAAAATAGCAAATATCATCTGAATCAATATAGCGGTAATCACCATAGGATTTGACGCATAAAATGAATGATTTCTTGCTGTATTTTGATTCTGCTTTTTCAAGATTCTGTTTCTCTTTAGAATTAGGATTCTGTACAAGCACTACTTCATCTTCCGTATTTATTTTATTCAGTTTATGAATCAATTTCACAAAATCGATTACCAATAATGGTTTCAATAAATAATCAATTACTTCGTATTTAATGCAATCAAAAGCATAATCTTTTTTCTTAGTGGTAATTACAATTTTTGGTAATTCTTTCAAATACATCAATAATCCATTGATTAATTGTAAAGACAAATTGCTGTTCTTATCAATAGGGTCAATTTCTAAAAAAATTAGTCTTGGTAGATGTTCCAAAATTAAATTAACACCATCAGCATAATTATCAGCAGAACCAATAAAGTTTAATTCTGAAAATTCGCTGGCAATTGCCTTCGTTTTCAAAACACTTTCTGGATCGTCATCAATAATAACATAGGTGTAATTCATTTTTGGTACTTAATTTAGTAAAAGTATTTTTTGATATTTATAATAAAACTGGATTTGTAACTTCTTTGAAAAACCGAATAGTTTTGATTATTTGTGAAAAATAAAACAAAACAGTCAAAGTTATAAATTTTTAATACAAATCAATCAAAAGTGTTATGAAAATTTTAGTGTTGATTCTTTTATTCTTACTCTAATAGCTGAATTCAATTGTAATCATTATTTATGGTAAATGTGTTTTTTTGGTTTATGAACAAAAAAAATGCTCCACCAAAGTGAAGCATTTTTAAATATATTAAAATGTCAATTTTACATTTTCATCAACCAGTTTTTCATCGAGACTTCGTTTTCGATAATCGATTTCAAATCGGCAATCGCTACACGATCTTGTTTCATTGTATCTCTATGACGAATCGTAACCGTTTGATCTTCGATTGTCTGATGATCAACTGTGATACAGAAAGGAGTTCCTAAAGCATCTTGTCTTCTGTAACGACGTCCAACGGCATCTTTTTCATCATAAGCTACGTTGAAGTCCCATTTTAAATCTTCAATGATTTTTCTTGAAATTTCAGGTAATCCATCTTTTTTCACCAATGGTAAAACGGCTGCTTTGGTAGGTGCTAAAACCGCTGGTAATTTCAGTACTGTTCTAGTAGAACCATCTTCTAAAGTTTCTTCTTTTAATGAAGTAGAAAAAATAGCCAAGAACATTCTATCCAAACCAACAGAAGTTTCTACTACATAAGGAACATAATTTTGATTCAATTCAGCATCAAAATACTGTAATTTTCTACCTGAATATTGTTCGTGTGCTTTCAAGTCAAAATCAGTTCTGGAGTGAATTCCTTCTAATTCTTTGAATCCAAAAGGGAAATCAAACTCAATATCAGCAGCAGCATTTGCATAGTGTGCTAATTTTTCGTGATCGTGAAAACGGTATTTTTCTTTTCCTAAACCAAGAGATAAATGCCATTTCAAACGAGTGTTTTTCCAATGTTCATACCATTGCATTTCTTCACCTGGACGAACAAAAAATTGCATTTCCATTTGTTCAAACTCACGCATACGGAAAATGAACTGTCTGGCAACGATTTCATTTCTGAATGCTTTTCCTGTTTGTGCAATTCCAAAAGGAACTTTCATTCTTCCTGATTTTTGAACATTCAGGAAGTTAACAAAAATACCTTGAGCTGTTTCTGGACGTAAATATAAATCCATTGCTGTATCAGCAGAAGCCCCTAGTTTTGTTCCGAACATCAAGTTGAATTGACGCACTTCAGTCCAATTTCTAGAACCTGATTCTGGACAAGCAATTTCTAATTCTTCGATTAACGCTTTTACATCTTCCAAGTCTTCATTGCCAAGAGAACGAGCCATTCTTTCTAGAATTTCTCTTTCTTTGGCTTTATATTCCACGACTCTTGCGTTGGTGGTTACAAATTCTTGTTCATTGAAAGCATCACCAAAACGAACTTTAGCTTTTTCAATTTCTTTGATTGCTTTTTGATTTAGCTTTTCAGCATAATCTTCAATCAAAACATCGGCTCTATATCTTCTTTTGGAATCTTTGTTATCAATCAATGGATCGTTGAAAGCATCAACGTGACCGGAAGCTTTCCAAGTAGTTGGATGCATCAAAATTGCAGCGTCAAGTCCCACGATGTTTTCGTTCATTTGAACCATCGATTTCCACCAATATTCGCGTATGTTCTTTTTTAATTCTACTCCGTTTTGTGCATAATCATAGACTGCACTTAAACCATCGTATATTTCGCTTGACGGAAAAATAAATCCGTATTCTTTTGCGTGCGAAACTACATTCTTAAATAAATCTTCTTGTTTTGCCATAGTGGTGCAAAAATATAAAAAGTGTAATTAATAAAAGAAAAATAGTTGAAGATTCCCTTTATTTTTTTGTTGATCTGTAAATTTTAATTTTTGTCTATATAAAAGGACACTTAGAACTTTTGAATTTGATCCAGAAAAAGCGCTTAGAAAACATAAAAAAAGCCTTTACAATTGTAAAGGCTTGATTTTACTAGTGGTCCCACCTGGGCTCGAACCAGGGACCACCTGATTATGAGTGTGAAAAATGGTAATTTCACGCATTGACTATCAAGATGTTATGTTTTTAGAGATTACAAAACACTGCAAATAATTGCATTTTACCACTTAATAAGTACACTTATGTTATTTCAAATTCTAATTGATATTTCTCGAAAAAAGATTAGCAACCCAATTAAGTCATTCATTCACTTTTTTTCAGGAAAGAAGCAAACCTATTAGATGATTTAAGTATTAAGCATTTGCGAAAAACATTTCTAACAAAACTGCATACTATGACTGGTTTCATTGAAACTATGGGATATCAGAGGTCGGCAAAAGTGACTATAAACAATTATATAGATAAAGTTCAAGTAGTTAAAGAGATTAATAAAATTGGGTTTGGGTATTTTAATGAATAGTATTTGCTAGAATTAAGAGCTATTTAATGTTACCCAAAAAAGTAAGAATTATTTAATACATTTGATAAACAATATGGATATTAGACAGTTTATATACTCTTGAAGTTGTATGTATTTGCTGTTAATAATTATTTTAAAAACAAATATTGAAAACCTGACCACTTAAATCTTTTAATTTGAAAATGGTAAATAAAAACGGTTCTTTTTGGAGTAAGTGGGATTTACATGTACACAGTCCTTATACAAATATGAATTCCCAATACAATTGCAATGTTGAAGACTTTTGTAGAAGTGTAACGGAGAATGGTATAAGAGTAATTGGACTTACTAACTATTTTATCATTCACGAATATGAATATAATGAGGTTGTTAAGTGCTTAAATAACGAAACATTAGTTATCCCAAATATTGAATTTAGGACTAATGACAGAAATGGAAGTAATGAATATATTAATATACATGTCCTTTTTAATCCTCTTGAAATATCAATCAAACGAATTAACGAATGGTTATCAAGAGTTGAAGTAAATAATATAGCTTCTACCACGTCTGTCTATTGTACAAAAGAAAACTTAGAAGCAATAGGGTATGCAAATGCTACTGTTTCATTAGATAGATTGGTTGAACAATTAAAAAAAGATTTCAATCAAAAGGATTTCATTATAGTTGGAGTTCCAAACGGGTACGGTGGATTTCATCCTGATAGTAAACCAAGAAATATTGAGCTTGCAAAAAAAATTGATGAACTTTCGAATATAATGTTTGGTAGAATTGAGGACCGTGATTTTTTCTTAAGTACTGATAATCTTAGAGCCAAGTCAGGTTTTAAACCTAAGCCAAATTTTATTTGTAGTGATGCTCATACCATTGCCCAAATTGGAAATAAATCAACTTGGGTAAAAAGCGAACCTTCATTTGAAGGCTTGCGACAAACATTAATAGAACCCAAATATAGATTAGATTGTAATGAAAATGTTAGAAAACCTTATCGAATAATTGAAAGTATAAAGTTTGATTTTCCTGTTGATACAAAGTTAAAGAATAATCAAACAAACACTGTACAGCCTTTTTGTTTAACAGAATTAAAAAATGAGATAAATTTCAGTCCATACTTCACTTGTATTATTGGAGGTCGAGGTTCAGGTAAAAGCACTATAATCAATATAATAGCAGAGAAACTTGGTGAAAAGACAGAGTTTTTTCAAAACAATAAAATTATCGTAAACGAAAACAACGATATCCTTAGAAATTATGAGGATAATTGTATAAAGATTGAAGGTACCAATGAAATTGAATTTATTAGTCAAGGAAAAGTTGAGGAGCTTTCGCAGGGAAGCCATTTAACTGATTTAATTTTTAATGAAAGAATTAAGGCAATAGGTAATGAATATGAGATTAAAGAAAAATTGTTGTTTTCTAAATTTATAATAATCGATGAGAACATAACAATTATTAAGAATATTTCTGTTCTCAATAAAGATTTGGACACAAAAAAATCTTCTTTAGAAAACGATTTAAAGATTGTTAAATCCATTGAAAATGAAACTTATAAACTTTATCTGAACAAGTAAATAATGTTACTGCTAAAATTGAAAAAATTACAACTAATAAGGAGCGTTATGAAAACTTTTTAAGTTCCCTGGTTGAAATTGCTCTTGATAATAAAATTTCAGATTTAGAAGATGAATATGCTAATCGGATTAATGAAATTATTTTTGAAATTGAAAAAATAGAAGAAATTACACCGATAGAAAATGGCTATTCTATCTCTAAAAAGATTTTTGCAGAAACAGATAAAATGTTAGAAAATAAGCAAAGTGAACTGACTACATTAAAACAACAAATTGTCGATTATTTCACATCAATTGGGACTACATCTGATAGTATTGCTGATGTTGATAGAGCTACTTCAAATATTGCTATTATAACCAATGAAATTAAAGAGCTTGAAACACAAATATTAAGTAAAAAAGAATCTCTTCAAAAAAATATTGTTCAATTAACAGACTTAAAAGAAATTGCAGTTGAATGTAATACCATTATACTAAATAGACTCGAAAAGATAAACGAAGATTTAAATATTGAAAATGAAAATGTTGAAAAAATTAAATTTGAGTCTCAGTTTGACGAAGAAAAGTATAAGAGAATTCTATACAATGAATTCTATGAACAATTTAAAACCTATCATAAATCTGGTTTATCTTGGGACAATATTAATTGGTGTTTAAATCTTATTGAGCCAAATGAACAATTTTTAGAATTAAATCATGAGCAATTTCTTTTGAAAATTGGAGAACAAACTTTTGATAAAAACGCACTCTATGCAAAGGTATTTATGGAAATTTTAGACAGTGAAGCTAATTTTTTTATTTATCAAAACTTAATAAAAAAGAATTTATATAATATATCATCAAATATACAAATCGTTGGTTATTATGGAAAATCTCCTTTAACATCCTGTTCATTTGGGCAAAGATGTACGGCAGTGGTAATTACATTATTAATGACGGGCATGAAGCCATTATTGATTGACGAACCTGAAGCTCATCTTGATAATAGGCTAATAGCAGAATATTTGGTTGATTTAATAAAAGAAAAAAAGAATGAAAGACAAATAATTTTTGCAACTCACAATGCGAATTTTGTGGTTAATGGGGATGCGGAATTAATTCATATACTTGAAATTCCAAAAGAAAAAGTTTATACGGAAATTGTTTCAACTACAATTGAAAATCTTGATAATAGAAAAAGTCTGTTGAAACTTGAAGGAGGTGAAGAAGCGTTTAGAAAACGTGATAAAAAGTTGCTGTCAAATATAATTTGAATGTAATAGGCAGTCTGGTTTTTACTAATGAAGTAATATAAAGCAATAAATTATAAATAAAAGGGTAAAGGATAATACTTTACAAAAACAATAATAAAAATAAATTCTCTAATACCTAAGGACAATATGTTTGAAAAAATACCATCATTAAAAGATTTTATAATTTATGTAACACCAGGAATTCTTATTTGTTATTTCGGATTAGATATATTCAATAACTATAATCGTAGTGTCTTGAATGCAGGTATGATTTTAAAAGATAGTACACTTTCCTTCATTGGAATTTTGTTTTCTTTTGTTATTGGATTTATTTTCTCTCAACTTCAGATAATAATTTTCGGGTATTTCCTAAAAAAAAGGTTTGAAAATATGAGAACAATAAAAGAAAGCCAACAAGGTAATTTAGAATTGCAAAAAACTCTGATTAATAGAATTAAAGCTGTATTTGATATAGATGGAGATAATATTGAAAATGATAATTTGATTGTTTTTACTTGTTTAAATTTTATAAAAATAAAAACAAATGAGGCAAGTGATATATTCATAGAAAGATGTAATAATTTATCTTCTTTTGCAATGAGTACATTACTTCCCATTTTATTGTTTATTTGGGTTCTAAGTATAAAAATGAAATTTTCTAGCTGTACTATTTCTATTATTCTTTCGATTTCTTTAGCCTTTTTGGTTGTAGTTATCCGTAAAATTGCAATTAACTTTAAGGATGATTTTTATAAAAATATTTTCAGACAATTTATAGTTCTAAGCAAAGGAGAATAATATGAATTTATTGTATGGACAAGATTTAGTTAACGAGTTAAGAAAATTAGCTGAAAATGTAAAATCAAGATTATGGATTGCTGTACCATATATCGGAAATGTAGAAGCAGTAAAAAGAATATTAGGAGAAGAATGGGTCACAAATAAAAACATATCAGTTCGTTTGCTCACAGATATTAACGAGCAGAATAATTTCAATTCAGAAACATTGAAGCTTTTTCATGGAATTGGTGCTATCAGAAGCCTTGTTGGATTACATGCGAAAGTATATATTATTGATAATAAATGTCTTATTACATCTGCGAATTTGACTAGTACAGCATTTACAAAAAGGCATGAAGTAGGTTTTGTTCTATCTGAAGAAGATACGGCTCAGTCTATTACTTATTTTGAATTCCTTTGGAAGATATCAATAGATGTGATTGAAAAAGATTTAAAACCAATAAATAATAATTCTTCTGAGGAACAGGGTGGGATGAGTTTGTCAGTGTTATGGGAACTCCCTGCAAAAAGAGGGAAATTCAAATATTGGTTAAAACCAATCGGTACAAGTGAAAATCCTATCGATAATGACCGACTTTTTAATTCAATTGAATATATGCATTTTGCTGTCAGACCTAAAAGTGTTGGAAAAAATGATATTTTAATTGCATATGGAACTGGAACTAATAAGTTGCTTTCTGTTTATAAAGTCAAAGAAAAACCTGAAATAATAAAAAACAATGAATCTTGGAGAGAAAGATTTCCTTGGGAAACTGAAGCTGAAAACCTCACAATTAACTTTGGTAAAAATTGGTTTAAATTAAATATTAATCCATTTACTTTAGTTGATGAATATTTGAGTAAAAATCCAAGTGGATATATAACTAATAGAAAAGGAAAAACGTTGGGAGGACTTAATTTTGGAAGGGATAAAATAGAGTTAGATAGAAATTTTGCAGAATTTATGATTGATAAAATAAACCAAAAAATTAAACACTAAATAAACCGAAATGCAAACAGCAGTAATTTTCACAAACATAAAGCAAGAAATCATTAATAACATCAAAAAAGCTAATAATGAAATTAAAGTTGCTGTTGCATGGTTGACTGATGAAGATATTCTTCGTGTTTTAAAACAAAAAAGCGAATCTGGAATCAATGTTCAGATTGTAATTAGCAATGCAAAAGAGAATTTTAAATACACTTCGAAATTTAAAGACTTTATTAGGAATCAAGGGAAGTTGTATATCGCAACACAGAAATTCATGCATAATAAATTTTGTATTATTGATGATAAAATAATAATTAATGGTTCATATAACTGGACATACTATGCATGTTCAAGTGAAGAAAATATTTTGGTAATTTCGATTGATAAAGATATCAAAGAGGATGCAGAGCTTCTTAACAAGTTCAATATCAAGTATAATTATTTTTGCAATAAAATATCTACTTTGATTGTAAATTCTAATGAATTAGATAATTATAAGGAAATTGGAAAAGAGCAATCTATCATTCTAGCTATATTAGATGAAACTGAAATAAATTTACGCCAAGAACTTGAGGAAGATGTAAAAAATTCAATGAATGAAGCTATTGCTATAAAAATCCCAATTAGTGCATTGCTATTAGAAAGAATGAAGCTTGATGGAGGTGGAGTAGAGTTTATTAAAAGAATCTTGTATGATGAAATTAGCTCTGGAGATATGAAATCAGGATTTAGAAAACTTGAAGAACCTGTGCCCCATAGAGTAGACCTATCATTAGAATTTTTGGTATCAAGACCAAAATACCAGACTTTATTCTCGGAAAAAGAAGTTGAATTCTGTAGAAAATTAATGGCAAAGTATAATCTTTAAACATTCCATAAGACAGAATATTAAGTGATATCAAAAGGTTATAATTTCTTCTGAAATTATAAAAGTACACTCTAAAAGTACGCTTAGAATTAAATAAAAAAGCCTTACATCTCTGTAAGGCTTGATTTTGTTTGTAGAGAACATAGGATTCGAACCGACCACCTCTTGCCTGCCAGTAGCAAACATACTGAATATTGATGCTGAAAATCAACACTTTAAAATTTAATATATTTACAAAAAGTAGCATTTTTTGTCATTTTACCACTTAGAAAGTACACTTAGATAAATATTTATTTTTTTTAATTAAATCAAACACAAATGCTATCAAACACTAAATGCAAAAAATTTTTAAATAAAAACGGCATTATTTATACGGATAAAGAAATAGTTCTTATAAAAGATACTCTTTATAAAATTGCTGAAATAATCTTGCGCTCTCATACAAAGAAAAATGAAATTCTTAATGAGATTTTAAAATAGACGGTAATAGAATTGGGTTTGGATATTTTAATGAATGGTATTTTTCCAAGAAGTAAAACCATAGAAACATATGCTTTCCTAAGCTCTAAAAATATTCAACAAATAAAATGGTCATTTGATGATTTGAAAAGATTAAAATGTATATTAGGTTTTGAAAAAATGTTTTTAAACAACTACACATAACATATGATTTTAGGTGGATATGTATTGTATCAACATATAAATGATTTGGTGGCAAGACAATCGCAGAATTAAGAAACATAACAAAATTTTAAAGCAAAAATGAAAGTATCAGAATATCTAATCTCAAATATTTCTCCACAAATGATTAATTACGGCAGTGGAAATGATTTGGTTAAATTATTTAATCGATTCGGATTTAAAGATATATATTCTTATGACAATGGAGGACTTCCCGACATAGGTAAAAAGAATGGACAAAGACCAAGTAAGACTCAATATATACAAGATAGGCTTACTCAAATGTCTACAAGAAATGATGGCTCGCTTCGAGATTGTCTAAACATAGTTATAAATAAAACACCAGAAATAATTGAAAACATTAAGGATTTTTTAAACGAGGAAGGTTTCGTAATTGAAAATCTTAATGGCGAATTTTTTATTCAAGGTGGAGTAATTATAAAAGCAAAACCAGTTATCAATGAAGCCCATTTTCAAGATATACAAAATAAAATTCTTATTGCTCTTGATGGAGCTAAAGTGTCTATTAAAGTTATTATGGCATGGTTTACAAATGACATTTTATTCAATAAGTTGATTGAAAAACATAAACAAGGTGTGGATGTCGAAATTTCCATTTATGACGATGGAGTAAACAAGAAGCATGGTGTTGACATTACTCAATTGCCTCATAAGAGAATTAAAAGAGGAATACGTGGTGGCTTAATGCATGATAAATTTTGCGTAATTGATAACCAAGTTGTAATAACTGGTTCCTATAATTGGACTAATAATGCAGAATTTAGAAATGATGAAAATATTACGATAGAACATGACCAAGAACAAGCTACAAGGTTTTCTGTTGAATATAAACGACTAACATCATAAAGTACAATATCAAACGGCAATAACACTAAGAATATGAATCAATCATGGTTTGAAATGCACGATTTGAGAAAACGCAAATTGGATAATTCAGTTTGGATTCCTCTTCGTGCAGAAAAAGCAACACGAAACGATGTAGGTTTTGGTAAAATTGGCTACCAAGAAGAATTTATTGGGCATGGTTCTGTAATGATTTCTGTTGAAAAAAAAACTGAGACAGAAAATTTAAATTGGAGTGATATTGGAATTAGTCATATACATGGTTTTAGCTTTTTTACTGGCAAATATTCTCAATCTGACATATACAATGGTGAAGATTTTGAAGGGATACATTTAGTCTTAAATCAAAGCTTTGACAACAATTTTGACAACAATGAATGGCACTTGCATCAAGATTTAGTCATTAGTTTAGGATTAAAAAGAGAAGGAGATATTTGGCTATGCCCAAAAGAAGGATACGTAGAAGTTGCAAAACTTGAACGAGATGAAGAGGGCTCGCCTATAATTCTTCAAATGAAAAATCAATTTCTCAAAGACTATTTGTGCGCAAGAGGTTGCGGATTATACATAACTTCTTATTTCAGCAGAGATGAAATATTTAACAATAAATCTGTTCTTTCATGGAGTGAAGATTCCAAAGATAGTAAAGACGATAAAGATTTTTGGGAGTGTAGAGTTTTAGAAATTCATGAAGGCGGATTTTCTTTTGGACAGAAAATAGCTGTTTCTCATGTAGGTCGAACTGATATTGATGAAGATGATGACGTGCCTGATATGACTTCTTTTCCAAATGACACTAATGTAAAATCTGAATTTTATGAAAAAAGTTTTAAAGGGGAGAAGTTGTATAGAATTATGGCAGAACTTTGGAAATACGAATGGATTAATCCATCCAAAATAAGCCCAATAGTATTAGGAGATAAACAACCTATTGATATTTTTTACATTGTTGATGCTATAGGAAACAAAGAAAGTGGAAGTGACTTGAAAAAAGGAGGCAAATGGCTTTGGTTTAAACCTAATTTAATTTCAACGTTATTATCACATCGTGGTAGCTCCTTAAATTGGTATACAAAAGACACAGGAAGCGTTTCATGTGCACCAGCTTGGGGAATTCATTTTGGGATGAATGATTTAGGTCTAATTACGGTTTATGCAAAAGACATAGGTAATTTGCCGTTATGGCAACAACAAATTTGGGCAGGATATAATATTTCTCCAGAAGGTGGTATATCCAAAGAATTACACGCATCTCAGGTAAAAGCAGAACCTGCTTCAACACTTGCTCCCGAAGCATTTATTGAAAGTGTTATTAATGAAATAAATGAAGCATCTAAAAAGGAACTCAATATTCAGTTTTTCAGAGGGCACAGTTCAATTAATAGTATAATAAATTCAATAAACAGATTTAGAGCTGTTGACGAGAAAGGTTTATTTTCTCTTGCTAAGGATATTGCAAGAATAATTGTAGATGATATTGACGTGGAATCACTTCAGAAAATTGCAATACCTCCTAAAAACACAAAATGGGGTTCTATAAAAACCATAGAAAACCTTTTGTCATTAAAAATACCACAAGAAGAAGCAAGAAAAATATTAAGTGCATTTGTTGGAGTGTACGAATTGAGACATGGAGATGCGCATTTACCAAGTAGCGATATTAGAAATTCTTTTAATTTGATTGAAATAGATAGAAATCTACCAAGTGTTATACAAGGTTATCAAATGATATTTGCATGTGTTGACAATCTACATGTAATTCTCAGAATTATTGAAAAGTGGAACGAATAAATAAAATATTACGCTTAATGCACGTCTCTATTCAAATGAAGATTAGGTTAACTTAAAGCCCTTTATCATTTTTTCAGCAAAGCGGAGAATTGAAGGCTTCCAAGCACACCATTTCAAAGCGATATGACATTATACCTCATCTTGGTTAAATCATCAATAATAAATTTAATAATATGATTGAAGCTCCAACATTAAACACAATAAAACAACATAGACAGGAACATAGTAATGCAATTTGCTGTATTCTTTTCGCTCCCAAATTTTCTAAACTTGGATATGAAGATATCATCAAAAGATTTGGGTATTTAGACAGCCGAACTGGTGAGAAACTACATGTCTATTGTGCAGGTTACGGAGCTTACTGGGATGACATTTATGCTCCAGATAAAGAAGAGGTAGGAGTCGTAAAATACAATAATGGAGTAAGTTTTAAATGGGAATTTAGTCAAAAGCTCTTTGCATTATTTATTGACGAATTAGAACTAGAAACTTCATGGAAATACTCGGGTGGGACAGAATTAATAATGCTAAATTCTGATGCAGATTTTTCTAACTGCATAATTTTCAAAATTGAAGAGATAATTAAAGATAAGGTTATTGATTCAGCTAATGATATACTTGAAGCATTAATACAACATTCACGCTCTGATAAAAATAGTTTAGGTAAATTTAGTTTATACGGGGTGGGTAAACAGACAGCTGAAGAAATTGTAGATTCTGTTGTTAGTTGCCTTCCTAAACCTTTTGAATCCTTGCTAAATATTTGGAAAAAAGGAAAGCATTATACATTAATTAATATTGTAAAATAAAAATAAACCTATAAAAAAAGCTACTAAAACAGATTTAAACATTTGACTTATGAAATTTGGTAAATCATAATAATAGGTTTAATTTAATGCCATACCCTATCTGATTTTAGAACGGTTGGTCTAATTTTTTAATAAAACTTGATTTTGAAAGACAATTTGAAATGTTTGTACTGCGGAAAAAAAGCAAATAATCGAGAACATGTTCCATCAAAAGGTTTATTGGAAAAACCATATCCGAATAATTTAATAACAATTCCAGCCTGTCAAATATGCAATAATTCATTTTCTTTAGATGAAGAATATTTTTTGAATGTTTTAGCTACGCTATCAGAAAGAGGGCCTTTAGTTACAAGAACAGAACCAGGAGGGAAAATTTACAAATCTAGAGAACGAAATAGTGCATTATATAAACGGCTATTAAATTCCCTAGTTCAAGAAGAAGATGGCAGAACTTATTTTAAACCAGAAACTGATAGATTAAAAAGAGTTATTGAAAAATATGCTTTCGGAATTTACTATAAAAAATATGAAAGACATGCTCCACTAAATTTATTTAAATGTGTTGGACTCTATCCTTTTCAGGCTGAAGAAACAAGACCTTCAGAAATAATATTACTGACACATTCTGAAAAATTTAAATTAAAAAAATGGACTCATATTCAAGAAAATGTCTTTTCATACATAGTTGTACGGGATTGGAGAAGAAACAATAAATTGACAATGATTTTTCATGTCCATAATACGGCTTGGTGCGTAATTCAAATTCCATATCCAACTTCAAATAAATTGAGCAGTCGAAATATAGAAGGGCAATTTAAGATTTTCGACTAAAAAAGTACTAAGGCTAGAGTTTTTAATATAATTTTTCAAAAAGTACACTTAGATAAAAATTATTTTGTTAATCTTAGCTGATTCCGTAAGCAGAACAAATTAAAGTTTTTCATCTTAGCGAGATTGATGACTTTGAAATAGAAAATCTTTATAAGACGAACGTATGATTAAAAAAGTTAACTCCACTAAAATCTGTTTTTTTGACAAGACCTCTGTATTGCAAAAAAACGACAAATGTATCATCAAATGATTTGGCTTATGTATTTTTAAATAATTGCCCATTTGACAATATTTTTGTTAATTCTGTTTGATTAATGTTTGTCAAGTCCGATTTGAATTTAACTTCTGAAACTCTTTCAGGAATACTAATTCTCTCGACTTTTGAAATGTCTTGATGTCTGTAAAACCTTAAAGAGTTTTTAGCTAAATCATAGTCGTATTTTATTTTAGTTGTTTGCTCAAATGTATTTCCAAGTGTTTTTGAAACTATTCTAAAAACTTTTTCAATGAGTTCATTTTCTGTAATTCGATTGTTGATTTTGTCTATCAAATCTAAAATGCTAATTCCATTTGAAATTTGTTTGGTAAATATTGAAGCAATTAGCACTTGACTATCGTTTCTAGGATTTAATTGCTCTGCTGTAAAAATGTGAACTCTTTCTAAATTACTACTGCTTTTAACTTCTATTTTTTCGCTGTCTGCATTAAAGTCAAATTTTTCTTCTGGTATGTTGTGCCAATAATTAATTAATGTTTCAGGATTTTTACTTTGTTCAATTACGATAAGTTCTGCCCAAAGTCCTTGAATTGTTTTGGTTGGCATTTCTGTTAATGACCTAAAAATTTCAACGAAATTTTTAAATGTTTCATAAACTTCTTTTTGAGTTGGCTTTTTTGAAAGTGAGTTTAAAAGTGAATGTGCAATTCCAAGAAAATAGTTTTGAAGTGTTTCTTCATTGCTTTTGAATATGATTACAGAGTAATTGTCAATTTTGGATTTCCCATTTTCCGATACTTTACATTCAAGATTATGTGTAAGTTCAATATATTTTAGCTTGATGTTTTTTTGTGATAAATGGATTTGGTCAAATTTTGAGGAAATTAATATTACTGGAAACCCAAGATAGTTTATTCCAATTTTAGCAAATGGAAAATCACTCAATGCCGTAGCATTGAATAATTTTAGATTTTCCGTTTGCGGAATTCCTATCTCTAAAAAAGCATCTATCAAACTCATATATTGTCAGGTTGTCTAATGATGTCTTTACCAATTGTTTCAGGTATCCAAATTGCAAGACTAACTAAATCATTATAGATTACATTTCCATTTTCATCTAAAATTGGATTACCACTTACGTCAGTTAGGTTTAATCTGTGAATTTGTATTGTAACCTTATCTTGATTTTTAATATTTCTGTCACCAATGTAAACTTCGCCTTTTCTTAATCTACCATTTGAAGTAGGTTGTTCCCCTTGAAAAAGTTGTTGAATATTATCGTTTTGATTTAATCTACGTTGTCTTGTTGTTTGAATAATTGTATTGTTTTCAATTTTTGAACTAATCAGATAAACTAAACAAGTTTCATTCGGGTTTTCTTGTAAATAAGAATTTAATAAACCTCTCAAACTCGAATAAGTTTGGCTGTCTGTTTCTCTTGTGAATTTTAATCTATTTAAAAGTTGTTTCAAACTTTCTCCAAGAAGTAGTTCTACTTCTAAATGTTTTTGCAAATCGGTTCTTTCTATATGTCCTTGATTTGTTACAAAACTATTGATATGATTATTTGTAAATTCAGCAACAACACTCTTGTTAAATGGGATTAAATTTTCTGTGTCGTGTGGTGCTCCAACAATAAACCATTCTTGTCCAAAATAATCTCTATCAATGTCATTGTATAAAATATTTGGTCTTGTTAGTCTTAACATTTGGTCTAAAACAGCTTCTCTGTCCCATTCGTTTAAATGTTTGTTGTTTACATCAAATTCCTCTAAACGCTGTCTAACATCTTCTTCGTGTTCTATGATTGCTCTAAATGCTTCAATGTTTGGGTTGTCCAACCAAACTCGGCAAAATCCTAAATAAGAACCTTTGTAGCCAAAAAATCTCGCTCTTTGTAAAGTTGTATCAACTTGACCTGTTGCTAATGGTCTTGGCATGTAGGAAACAGTTAAACCTTCAACAGTAAAACCTCTGTCCATTGCTTGACCGCCTACTAAAATATGAGAATAAAAATCACTCCAGCGAATTTCAGGAGTTCTTCCACGACTTGCATTTATTTCCATAATTCTTGTGTTTTTTATGGAATGCAGAAGTCTTGTATTTGTAAGTTCTTCAAAAGCTGGTAAATCATTTACAGTTAAATGTAAATCATCATAAGCCTCTTTAAATTCTCTCAATAATTCGTTTCTTTCTTCTTCGTCAGCTGGGGAATTACTTTGTAAAAGTGTTTTCCAACTTTCACAAACATTTCTAATCCAAGTGAAATAAGTATTTTGTGAGTTAGTCAAACGTGATGGGTGGACCATCATAGAACGATTACGTTGGTTTCGTTTTATTTCTCCTGCAACGACTCCCAAGAAAAATATTTTTAAAGAAAATAATAAACTTTCTGGTGGTTCGTGAACGGGATTATGGTTTGAAGGAATTTCAATATCAGGAATTCGTCTAACAAGATATGGGTTTTGAACAAAAAACACATTACCTCCTGTATAGCCATTTCCAGGTGTTAATAGTTTTATGAAATTTGGTGAAAGCCTATCCATAATATTGATGAATAGATTTGCCTGTGGCGTTGCTGTATATTGCAAAAATGTATGATGAGGGAATACACTTCTTAATTCATTAATTCTTCTGTAAATTGTTGAAACTTCGCCCTCATTTACAGCTTCTCCTGCATTTGCATTGGTCCTTGCTCTTGTATTTAAACTTGCTTGGTCGCTTTCATCATCTATAATTAGAGTTGGTACACCATTAAGATTTAAGTCAGCTAAAAGATTTGTAAGGTTTTTTAATCGACTGCCATTTTTCATTACTGTAATCAACAAAGTTGAGCAATTTTCTCTTGGGAAAGTTGGGTCTGCCCATTGCTCCAATTTCATCTCAATAGTGTCCCTGTCTTCTTGACTTCCTGCATTTTTTATAATTGTCCATTTTCGGTCAAATCTTGTATCAACTCGCAAATCCTTTTTCATTCTTTCAAATGACTGTTCAGAAAGTGGAATTGAAGTTCCTGCAATGATTATTACAATTTGATATTGATTATCGTTGGCTAAAGCAGCGACAGAAGTAAACGAAAGTGTTTTACCACTTTGTACATATCCAATAACCAAACCTGTTTCTATATTTTGTTGTTCAGCGGGATTGCCACACATTTCCAAAATCTTGAAAGTTTCATCAATAACACGTTCTCCTGTCTCATTAATATTTCCCGTATTATCGGTAAACCCTTTATATTTTAATAACCCTTCAATTTCTTCTCCTTGATAAGCTTGCCATTTTGAATTGTTTGGATTTGTATTTCCTGTTATTTCTATTATTTCTGCCATATCTAACTTTGAGAGATTTTTGTAATTAGTTGATTGAAATTTCTACGAATTTCTCCTTGGGTTTTCGCTCCACTTTCTTTTGCAATAATTTCAGCTAAACCCATTGCTGCTGCCATTTTTAAAATCGGTTCGATTTTACCGTTTTCAGTTCCAGCATACTCAACCATAAATGGATGTGTAAGTGAAAGGCGAATACCTATTTGTTTTACATTTGGTTCTGTAGATGGTTCTTTTATTAGATGCGGACCGACTTCAAGTAAATCATTTAAAGACGTGTCGTAAGAAAGTTCAATTGAAATGAGCCAATTAATTTTGTTGAAATTGACTTTAAACGATTTGTATATTCTTTTCTCTGTTTTAGGTAATTCTATCTCAATATCACTTTCAACTATAGGATTTTCAAAAGTTTCTTTTATTGCTTCTGGTGCTTTTTGTTCAAAGTCAGAAACTGTATGGCTTAATGCCTTGATGCCTGAATTTCTATAATCAGTATCATTTGCTCTTGCCCTAAATTTCTCAGCTTGTGTTAATAATGGGAAATTTTCGTGTGATAGTTCGTCTTTTAAACACTGCAAAAAAACCTCAAGATTTTCATCCCATTGTATTCCTTTCTTTGTGAAAGAAACATCAAATCCTTCTAAGTGAAGTTCACCAAAGACCCTTTGAAAACGATAACTATTAGGTGCGCCAAAGATAAATTCAGGTCTAAAGCCATTATCAAAACTTCCTTCAATTACTCTTCCTCTTCTAAACAATGCAAAACCTGCTTCGGATGTTGAACCCGTTTCCCTAATTCCAACAAAACCATTAACAGATAGACCATCTTCCAATCCAAAATTAATTTCTCTCTTCCATTCTATTTTTTCTCCATTTGGGTCATCATATCGAGGTGCAACAAGTATTTTTGGTTCAGTAAACTGTAATTCAGTATTATCTACAATCAATTTTAAAATTCCTTTGCGAAGAAATTCTCTATAAATACTTGATAAATGCGATTTTACTTTTCCAAGACCTTTTCGTCTTGGCATCTTGTTTACATTTAGTAATTCAATAATTGTATAGTGATGATTTTTATCGGTTGTTATAGATGTGAATTCTAATTCTTCGAGTTTATCCTCAAAGATTTTATTCATATCAAATTTTACGGTTTTCTCAGCCTCTTCATTCAGTGCTTTTGTTCTTACAGTCCAAAAGTCAGAAAACCAACAAGATGCTGATTTCATTCCCATTCCAAATTCAGAAAGTCCTGAAGTATCTGCTGGAATTTCAGCAGCTCTAAAAGCTCGGTTATAGTTTACTTGTTCTATTCCTCCTGCATTGTCACGAATTGTAATTTTGTTTTCAGGGTCGTTAATCTCAATTATAACTTCTAATTGAAAATCATCTCCATGTAGTTGTTTTAACGCTTTTTCGTTATTCAAATAACTTGCAATTGCGTTATCTACAAATTCAGCTAAAGCAAACCAAGTTTCATATTCTAAAAATTTCAGAACAGAAAGCATAGAAACATTTGGTCTAATATTTATTTTGTTCACACTCATGCTGATAAAGTTTGCGTTACTTTATTCCCATTTATTTTTTTTGCCTTTTCTTTCCGCAAATTGTTTACTGGGTCAATTATTAATTGCTTTGCAATTAATTCAACAATATGAGAATTTACTGCGTTGCCTAATGCTTTGAATGCAGCACCTTCATTTTCAGGCAATTTTATACCTGTTAAAGATTGTAGTTTTAAACCCTCTTTTTTTGTTATATATCTTTTTTCCCAACCAATAATTGGAATTTGTGTATTTGTACAAACCAGTGAAGGAAAAAAATCTGCCTTTTTTATTCTTATTCCTGACGCTCTGAATTGTAAAATGTATTCTGTGATTTTTCTTTCATTATCGCCAACATTCCATTCTAGCTTTTGCCAACTTTGAGAAGGTAATTCAGAAATACGTTTTACAACATCTTCGACAAAAAATTTATTCTCCTTGTAAAATTGCCTGTTGTGTTTTATGTAGCGTTGTTTCCAGTCAGGAAATTTTGTTTCAACTCTTGCGTAACTTGGAAGATTTGCCAACTGTTCTTCTTTGGTCATTCCTTTTAGACTTATGCCGAAGTTTCCTTTATATTTTGAAAGTTCATCTGCTGAGAGCAAATGAGGAAATTCATCTTCAAAAGGATAAGACGCACCAAATTCCATTCCCCAAATTGGAAATCCTGGAAGTTTTATGTCTTTAGGAATACTAGAAATAAATTCCTGCCAAAGCTCTATACAGTCTTGATTAACTTTAGGTAGTTTTTTTGCGTCCGCTGGTTCTACCTCAATGAATTTATGAATGTCAATTTTATTAGTTTTCATTTTATCGACTTCATCAAAACTGAAATGGTCTAAACCAATTCTTGAACCAACAATAAATATTCTTTTTCTGTGTTGTGGAATTCCAAAGTCTTGTGGTGAGTAAATATTATGGTCAACTGTGTAACCAATTCTATCTAATTCGCTTTTCATAAATTCCCAAGTTCCTTCGTTATCATGTTTTGCAATAAAAGGAACATTTTCAAGTATGAAAAATGTTGGCTTTCTAAATTCAAGAATTTTTACAATCTCATCAAACAAAGTTCCTCTATCATCATCTCTTCCAAGTTGTTTACCTGCTTTTGAAAATGGTTGACAAGGGAAACCACCACATAAAATATCGTGTTCAGGAATAATTTCAATTTCTTTATCAACTATTTTTTTTATGTCTCCGTGAACATCAATTCCCCAGTTTTTCTTGTAAACGTCTCTTAAGTTAGGGTTGAGTTCACTAACAAAAACACATTCATGTCCAAGTTTGTGAAGAGCTTTATGAAAACCGCCAAGTCCTGCGAATAAGTCTATGAATTTCATTAAAAATTTCTGTTTACACCAAAGATAGATTTAAAAAAAATGCCGTACAACCTTTATTTTTTATTAACTTCAATTTCTTATAGCCACTTTTTCGGTTTGATAAATCTTGCTCAGTACTCCTCCAGTAGTTGATATTATCTTCCCTTTTGGAACGCCTACTTTGTCAAGTAGCATTAGCATCTGTTTTGTTGTTAGTTTTAGTTTCATATCATTCGTTTAATGATAAATATCTACTAATGAACCCAAACACCAATTAAAAAATAAACCATCAGCCACAATGAGCTTAAGCACACACACGATATAGAATATTTTTATCATTTATTAACAATTATAGAACAAATCAACAGAGCAAATACAGGAGTGACAGCGCCCAATAAGGACAGATAAAGAATATATAAAGTCAAAAAATGGAACCAAAATTTCCATAAAAAAAAATTTTGGATTTGGATTAGCTGAAAAATTAATTCACTTTTTTAGGCGAGATATTTTTTTGGAATATCGATATGCCTATATAAGCATTCGAAAAATACCCCACTATTGAGGCGAGTAACGGCAAGCTTCATTTTGCAAAAACCAATAAAAAAAAGGGGGGGGGTGGGGAGGGGAGGCTCCTGCCCTCTCAAAAAAAAACTATAAAAAATGATTATTTTTAATATTCGTTGAAACCAGTGAAGAACTCCTCAAGTGTTACGTTCATCGCTTTTAAAATTTTGATAAGTGTGTTTAGCTGAATATTTGCGCCAGCTTCATACTTTCCATATTGTGGTCTGCTTATATTGTTTTCATAAGCAAAGTACTCAGAGTTTGTATAGCCAGCTTTTTTTCTGAAATACCTTAGTCTATCCCCTATTTTTTTTAGATAGATTGATTCCTCATTTTCCGTTTCTTTCTTACTATTTCCATTATTTTTTGAAGTCATAGCGATACTCTTTTTATAGAGCAAATCAATAAAATGTCTTTAAATTAAGTAACTCTATATAAAGAGGTTATTTATATGGAGTATTTTTTATATGTTTGTGTAAAATTTAAAAAATATAAAATCAAATTTTATGAAAAAAAATCTATTCTTTCTTCTTTTCCTAGCTGTTGGACTATCAAGCTGTACCAATGTGATTGAATCTCCAGAGACGGTAAAGGACTTCATTACAGGGAAATGGCATGATGAAATTGTTAGCCAAGGCGGTCTGATAACCTATTACAGGTTCGAAATAACAGATACGGAAATAAGATGCTGGAAATCAAACCTGATTCTATCAAATAATGGGCGTTCATCTGATAACTTAACCAACGATTGGACGGAACAGCCTCCAGTTGCTTTATCAATTGGTAGTATTCAAACGGAAGCTGAAAGCTCAAGTTCTTATGAAAAAAAATACCGAACACTGGGAAGTTGCAGTTACGGAACATATACGTTTGAATCCAATGCAAAGTTAGGCGATGCGCTAATTTTTAAGGACATTACTTCTAGTGAAAATGATTTCCATTCAGGTAAGCTGGATAGAGGTTGGGAGTATTGATACAACCATTATTAAAATCTTAATGTTAAATTCAAAAAATTTTATGAAAAAAGGTCTCGTTATATTGTTAATGGTTTTGCTTAGTACTTCTCTATTTGTTAGATGCTCAAGCGATTCTGCTGATTTAGATACAAATCCAGATAATTCTTCCACAATTCCGACTACTCCAACTACTCCAACTACTCCGACTACTCCGACTACTCCGACTACTCCGACTACTCCGACTACTCCGACCAATCCGACAGCTCCAGATAATTCCAAATTATTAAGTGGTGAAATGAAATGGGGCTGGGTGCTGAAAAACAGGACTAATGACGGTAATTACGATAGCAAAGATTATTTGGGAGTCAATTATTTTTTATCAGGGGGTGTATTCAAATTCTATAGTCGCTACGGTTTGGGCTCTATTACTTCGGGTACATGGGAAATTGATAAAAATACTTTAACAATTACAAAGAAAGTATACCTGCCTTATGTTCCAATTATTTATACAATAAAATCTATCACAGATACTGAGTTGGTATTGATACAAAGCACTACAGGGGATACAAGCACTTACTCTAAATATTTTCCTGATTAATTATAACAATGCGTTATAAAACTAGAAAATTAGTGAGAATAACGGTTATTCGTATCATAAAGAAATATAATAATGGGGAGGTAAAAGTTTTCTACCTCCCATTATTGAATTACTAGCCCCCTACAATGTGGCTTTGAATGACATAGTTTGCCATCGGATTAAAAGCATCTCGAATCAATAGAACCTTATCTTTAATCGTATCATTTTTTCCAAAGACTATGGTAGCATCAACGAAATCCAATTTCTCACCACTATTTATTTTTCCCTGTAACATAGACTTTATCCTATCGCTAAAATTTAAAGTATTGGCATCTACTTCCAATACTGAAACCTCATCAGTTTTAGATTTTTCAATCTTTTTGATTGCATTCAAATCAGCTTTGGTTTCTGATGGTGCATCAATAGTAAGATTCTGTTTTCCTACACCAGACAATTTGGCTACTGTCTTAATCCCATGTTGCTGAATCACTGTATTCATGACCTCTTTTACTCTTTCTGCATAATCTGGATGAAAAAACAAAGCATCATAGACATATCCAACGTATACGCCTTCTTTGTTCAGTTGCTGAATTACATCAGTCATTACCTCAACTTCTTTAGCAAACAATCTACGTGAAGTAATCTTATGTTTAAACTTACTAATATGTTTCTCTTCAATAATGTTCTGAAGCATTCTAGGCTCATTCTTTAGATAATATGGGTATAACGGAGATTGTTTCATTTGCCAAACTTCTTTATTGAAAAATGACAAATGTTCATTCTTTATCGTTTTTACATCAATATCCAACTCTAAACCTAAATCGTCATGAGTTAAATTCGATGTGGTCCCATCGTATCTTGCAATACTTATGTTTGGATGCAGACAAGTATAATCACTTTCAATACTAAATTCCCCATTTATCTTGACCATGTTTCTAATCCAACTTGGCATCAGAGTAAATGAATCCACCACACGACCACCACTTGCTTCACCACCAACGGTAGGAATCAATAATCCATTATCTGTTAAGTATTCGAATATTTCGATAGCATCCTCAACAAATGATAGTCTTTCAGGGTTTTTGAAAGTTGCTCTACCATGTTTGTTCAGTCTAGCTAGCTTTTTACTTTTTTTGGTAGTGTATCCACGTTTGATTAATCTATCAGCTTCTTTATTGATTTGGTCTATACTTGGTAACGTAATATCCTGATAGAATTGGATTAGATTCTCACAAATTGGATTCTTTAGAGCTTCACCCAAAACTCTATAATATTGCTTGTTTAGAAGGCTCATAGCTTCTTTTGTTTTCAAGTCATAACTTACTATGCCCTTGCCTAAATAAGCTGGTGTTAAGCGATAAAAATGATTCTTTTTACCTTTGATAGGTTTATAGTCACATTCAAGTATAGCACCTCTTTTCAAAGGCTCTTCGAGAGCCATGATTACTTTTTTATAGGTCATCGGATTCAGACTTAAAAAATCACGTAGATATTTAGCTCTTAATGATTTCCATCCGTCAGGCTTACTGCCATTTTTTATGTTGAAATAGGTAGAATTCAAATTAGTACAAAACAATAAACATAATTCAATAGCTACTTCCACATCCTTATGGATTTCCTTTAGTAATTTTCTGGAAACATATTTACGGATTACATATTCTACTTTAGAAGGTATCTTTATTCTATTCTTGTTGATTACAAATAGCGCTAATTGAGCAGAAATATCAGTAGTGATATTGTCGTCATTATAGGCTGTAACCCTTGGTATATCTAGTGTCTCTTTATCTTTTGATACTGTATTATTTAATACATCATTATTGAAGAAGGATGATTGATTAGATGAATTAAACCCTGACAATAGGGATTCATAGGAATACTTGACATCTAATTGAAAATTATTATCAAAAGAATATAGACTTGGTAATTGGAATTGATTTTGTTGCATGGTTTCATAATTATTCTGCTTTTATGTTATTTTGGGTTTCTGCTTTTTGTGACTGGGGCAGAACCCAGATAGGAGCTAGCTATCTGGACCCAGTTATTGCCATTTAAAGCAATATTATCAACGATACTTCTTTCTATTGGTATAGTCAATAGCAAAAGCATCCAAAATGATATTTTTTTTAACTTTTTTTCAATGGAGTCAATAAATGAGCAATCACATCAACTGTCATTGCCAATCCGATAGCCTTTAATTTATTGGTTTTAGAAACACTAGGTACCTCTGAAACATAACCATCAGGAATGGTCATCAATCTTTCTGATTCCAAAACACTTGGTAAACGATAGCATCCATTTGGAAAATCATACTCTCCAAAACCTAAACGAGATTTTCCAACGTATCCTGAGTTATGTAGTAAAAAAGGATATTCAAGTAATTTTTGTTCCGTTGATTGTTCTGCAAATTCTTTGTCCTTATATATAAGGTTACCAATATTCATTTTGTAGTATCTAAAAATCCCATTGGTCAGAGTACAATTAGAACCTAGTAGTACATTGGCTTTTTCTTTGTCAACATAACCATTGACAACAACATCTTGGTACATTATTGGTTTTGGTTCTGGAACTCCTACATTAGGAATGTTGGTCCAGTAGAGCCTTCTTCTATTGGCTGGTGAAACATCAGCCGAATTTATCTTAACTAATTTGACATCAGGAAATATTTCATAGAGTTCATTAGTAATCGCATCACGGTCTTTTGCGGTCATACTGGCAACATTCTCCATTAGGAAATAGAGCTTCTTATTTGTTGGTGCAAATATGTAGATGTCACGAATGATTCTTTTGGCTTCATAAAATAATTTTGATTCAGTTCCTTCAAGTCCTCTTCGGTCCACTGGATTAATACTGCTAAGGTTTGTGCAAGGACTACCAAAAACCACTAGGTCAATTTCTTTTGCTAAATCAATACCCTCAATTTTGCAGACATCACCCAATTGGATAAAATTGGTATCTCCAGAATAATGATGATTCTGGATTGCTAGAGCATGAGGGCAAATTTCACTACTGTAATATTTATTGATTTTGATTCCTGCTTTTTCAAGTGCAAGCTTCGCACAACTTATTCCATCGAATAATGATAGGACGTTTATTCCTTCTTGGTTGATTTGGGTTTGGTTCATAATATTTATCTGTTTTAGATAAATATTTCCCCATGTCAAAAAAGACCAAAAAAACTGAAGTACAAACACAAATTTTTTAACAACCTCAATGGAAACGGGGGTTAACAGCGAAAAATAATTTTAAATATTTTCAATACACCCTGGCGCAGGAAGAAAATTCCTTGTACACTCGTGGTGTACAAAAAACAATAGATATGGAAACCTCAACAAATACAATGGAAATCGCTAGAACAATTATAGAACAAATCAAATGTGCGGACCGTTCTGCATTATGGGCTTGGGGAGCAACCAATTTCGCAGCTATCTCAGAAAGTAAAGAATTTCAAGGTGGATTGGAATTTCAAGTAAATGGGCTTACTCATAAAGGTTGGGTTAAGGTTCAACTTAGATGGGTCGATGATTATACAATTACATTCATCAACAAAAAACGTGAAGTAGTTAAAATCGTTGAGGGTGCATTCTGTGATATGTTGGTTCCTGTGATAGATTTCATTGAAGGGAAATAGACATTCCCTTTTTTTGACCTGTCCGCTTTAGTTATAGACTATAAGGTTAAAATGAAACAAACCAAAACTCGCAAAACCTTATAAACCCAATCAAATGTTTTAAAATAATTCAGAGTCTAATTTTAAAACAAAAAATACTAAAAAATCAAAACTATGTACTACTTCTATTCAAGAATCTCAACTGCTCAACAAAATTCAAGTCGCCAACTAGAAAATTTTAAATCTCATATTGGTTATGATGTTAAAAAAGTATTCATTGAAAAAATTCAAGGTAATGTTCCATTCTTTGAAAGACCAGAAGCAAATAGAATGTTTGATGAAATAACAGACGATTTACAAAGTTGTACAGTTGTGGTAGATTCTGTGGACCGCTTGGGAAGGAATTTACTAGATATTCTTCATACTATCGAAACATTTACCAAAAACGGAATAAATCTAAAATCTCTTAAAGAAGGATTTACAACTTTATTGGATAACGGTCAAGAAAATCCAATGGCAAAGCTTGTGATTAGTGTAATGGCAAGTATTGGAGAAATGGAACGTAATAGGATAAAAACTAGAACTGCTGAAGGAATAGCAATTGGTAAGGCTATGGGCAAATTTAAAGGAAGAAAAGTTGGTGCAATACAATCGGATGAAAAATTATTGCAACGTCACCAAACTGTCCAAAAGAAGTTAATCAAAGGCTTAACAGTTCGTGAAATATCTGAAATTTCGGGGGCTTCTAGTGCTACCATAATAAAAGTAAAAAAAGTTATGGCGAATCGAAATATGATTTAGTTCGCTTAAATAGGAGAAAATTTTAAATCAAATTAAAAATCATAAAGGATACCCTCAAAAATATTTTTTCTGACTTTTCCTTTGAAATTATAGATTTCTTTGTCTTTATCTCTAGAGCCTGTTAGATATAAGAAATCAAATAATTCCTTTTTGCTTTTAAAATTAAAATGTTCTTTTAATTTCTGAATTGTTGGTTTATGGTCTCCTTTAATCTCCATTATCCTTCTTCCATACATTATTATAGTTGAAGTAGAAGTTATTTTTTCTGCATGTGGAAAATTTAAGATTTTCAATGATTTTTTTATTTCTCTTGACAAACTTGGTTGAGTAAGAGGACTGTATCTGTTGGTAATAAATACACTACTATTTAAATCAGCTCCTTCGGGACATATAAATCCTCTCTTAGAAAAATGGCGTGATGTATTATTTGTTTTCCCTGTTGTACAAACAAAATGCTCTAGAAGGTTCTTCTTGAATTCTTTATAAATTTTAATTTTATGGTTCTCGAAAACAATATTTTTTTTAAGTTGGATTGTTTTTATTTCAGTATTATTCATTTCAAAAATTTGTATTTCCACAATTTCATGCCATTTTAGCCTAAGTAGGCTAGAAGGTCTAATACCATTATATAAACTAATTAATAACAATAAACGTACACTATTAGTTATGGGACCTTTATAACCTATAAGTTCACGTTGTAAAAATTCCGAGAAGGCTGTAAATTTTTGAAATGGATAACCATCATTAAAGTTTTTATTTTCTAATTGAATAAATTCTCCATTTGCATCTAGGTTTATATTTCTCAAATCGAACTTAATATCATCCTTAGATTTATAACCAAGAAAAAAGAATAATTCCTTATTTGTGTGAAGTTTAAAATGAAGTTTTAAAAATTTACTTATATCATTTGTATAGCCATTCACTTCGAAAACTTTTCTGCCAAATAGCATTTGTGAAAATATTTCAAAATTAAAGGCTTTTACAAGTTTTTTATCCATTAAATTGATTTCATTACGGCTATCAGTAGCTCCAACTCTTACTATCCATTCAAAAAGGTTATAATCTGGAATTTTTGATTGAGTTATTTTTGGAACTGTTTTTACGAGTTCTAATTCTAAGCTTGGATAATCTAATTGACAATAAAAGTTAGAAATCAGAAACTTTACTTTTGGATGAATGGGTATGTAATATTTGCGAACTCTTAGTTCATCTTTTACAATAGCATTGTTTTCAGTTCCTAATGTTAGTAATTCTTTCCATTTAATATTGCAAACATATTTCATTTCTAATCCTGTTGCTAGGCTGAGTATTAAAATGATTTCCTTAATCATTATCTCTTTAGAACCACGAATAATACCTATAGTCTTGTAACATTCATTGAAACAACCATCAAAAGTTATAAATTGCTCAATTGGATGCGTGTTTTTATGCATAAAACGGTTTTTATTATTAATTATTATTGGCTAATTTATTAATAAATAATTGATAAAACAAGGTAAAATTGATTGCGTGAAATATAGCCAAAAATGAAAAAAATTTTTTCAACTTTCATAAAACTAGTACATTTGCTATATCAAAATCGGAATAACAATTATTAACAATAAAAAAATAGAAGCTATGAAAAATTAGATGTAAAAATGATTTCAATTAATGAAACAAAAATTCAACTACTCGGGAGATAGATTGAATAACTTCACAAGACTTTCTAATTCTAGAAAGCAAAAAAATCAAACAATTTATTAAATCAAAAAAAATCTATTGCAATATAGACAGCATGTCTATTGCCTTAACTCAAAATTTAAAAAACTATGAAAAATTCAATGACAAGAACAGCAAACAATTTTATTACAAGCAAATACGTAGTAAGTGTACACATCCTTCAAGTAGATAAAAAAGGTAATCGTAAAAATGAAAATTTAGAATACATTTTTGACGAAGGAGAATTATTGGAAAAAAGAAGAAGTGCAGTTGAGAAAGCTCAGGAAATTGTGGATTCTTTTAACCATGATGAAAGCTTTTCTTCAGCTGCAGAAGCACAAGCAAAAGACTTTAAAAATTTCAAAGCTTATTCTGTTGATATCTATCTGATTATTGAGGATGAAGGAGAGGAATATGACTATCATATTTATGGAGATGAAGAATTGGTTTATGATTCATTAGAGCAAGAAGCCTTTTTCTTTAAACAAATGTTTGAAATCACAAAATTTGTAGATATTAAAAATACTGAAGAAGAAACGATTAAAGTTATAGAAGAAAATCTTTATTTTCTACTTAGTTAACTAGTAATCAAAGTGTTTTTAAATCTTCAAAAAACACAAACCCCAAATTGTCGTTTAGTTATAAATACTAGTCGTTAACTAAATTGACTTCTATTCTTTTCATTTCAGAAAAGAAATCCTAAAACAATTTTTATCAAAAACAATTTACCCAACAATTGGGTACAAGACCTCCTATGTCTTAATAATAGTAATCATAAACAATCAAAATAATAAAACTATGGCTGAAAACAGCAAAATTGAATGGACACATCACACAGCAAACCTATGGTGGGGATGTACAAAAGTACATGCTGGTTGTGATAACTGTTACGCATTAACCTTCGCTAAACGAGTTGGTAATGATATCTGGGGTAATGACAAACCTAGAAGAATGATTAAAGATGTATGGTCAAAAATTGGAAGGTTTCAAAAAGAGGCAGAAAAACAGAATGAGGTACATAGAGTCTTTGTTGGTTCAATGATGGATATTTTCGAAAAACCAATGCCGTTAGTGGACCATAAAGGAAATCCGTATTCAGAAGAAGAAAATGAAATCTGGAACACAGGTCAATTGAGAGATAAATTTTTCAATGAAGTTATTCCAAATTCTCCTAATCTACTGTTCTTGTTGCTGACCAAACGCCCATCTAATATCAATAAGTATATCCCAGAGAGTTGGAAAGAGAATCCTCCAAAGAATGTAATGTTTGGAACCTCTCCAGTAAGCCAAGAGACTGCAAATAAATTAATCCTTCAACTTTCAGAAGTTAATGGTTTAAGATTTCTTAGTGTTGAACCCCAATTGGAAAAAGTTGATTTGAAGGCAAAGACTAATGATGGAACTGATAGAGTTTTATTGGACTTGATTCACTGGGTAATTCAAGGTGGTGAAAGCGGACACAATAGAAGACCGTTTAATACAGATTGGGGTCGATTAATTAGAGATAACTGCAAACAAAAAGGTATTCCTTTTTTCTTCAAACAGATTGATAAAAAAATAGAGATACCCGAGGATTTATTAATTAGGGAATTTCCAAAACTTAATAATAACATTTAAAAACCTTGCTGTGTGTAGGTAACAGTATAAAAATATGGAAAAAAATAACAGATTAGTTTTTAAACTAGAAAAAAAGCAACTCCCAAATTATGAAGAATGTCACAATTATTTGGGTTTTAAAAAAATTGAAATTATTGAATTTAACTACGATGGCGAAGGAAATGCTTTGGTATTTGAAAATGGCGAGATAAGCTATTACTCCCCAGACACATTAAGGTTTTTATTTTTCTGTGGGTGGTACACTTTGATAAAATAAAGACTGCATTTAAAAAAAACTAAATAATAAATTTAAAGATAATTAAAATGAAAACAAAAATGATAAAATTAAAAAGCGTGACAGTAGAAGAACTAAGAGTTATTAATGAAAACTCAACTAAAGCAAACTTCAATAGAACTTATGATATTGATGGCTTAATAAATGATGGAATACTCAGTGATATTCAACATTTTGCATATAATGTACAACTATGCATGGTTCATCCAAATCAAGATGGAAGCATAGCAATGAGGGTGTATGTAGGTACAAATAAAGGATTCAGTCCATTGATAATGGATATGACTCAAGAAGATTATGATGGTTTGTTCAAAATGAAATTTAGAGTAGTCGCTTAATAGAAATATCGTCTGCCTAGACTGTCAAATATTAGAGAATCTGGTGCACAATTCTCTATTATAAATCTATTTGGTTTCTGTTCAGAAATCAGTTAATAAAAGTAAAAAAATGAAATTTTTTGAAACTCATCTTATTGGGTCAGAATTTCTATTGTTTAAAATTAAAATAAGTCAACGATGTTTTATATAGATAGAATGTATTTGGATAAGATGTCTAAACTCATAAATAAGAAAGACATTCGAACTGCAAAAAAATGGTGTAAAAAAAATCATTTAAAACTCTACAAAGATTCGTCAGGGGAATTTGCATATCAAAACGATTTTGATTTAGCATTTGATATGCCACTGATAAATGATTTAAAACTAAAGTATGGTAATAATTGGGAGGAGTATTACCATGCTTACAATAAAAATGAATTGCATAAAATATTGGATTCACCTCAATCAACTAAAGTTGAGAAAACGGGTTATGCTCCAAAGGGCAAATTGTCCTCAAAATTATTTGGCGGGTCACTAAAATAAAGTACACTCGCATTAAACCTAAATTATAATTTATGAAAATACTGAAATATAAAAAATTTACTGGTTTACATATCGTATGTAAGAAATGCAACAAACTTATTGAGGTTTCGCATGAAGCATATAAAGGCTGTGTACATCCAATTGACAGACAGAGGTACAAAGCGATACTCAAACAAAATGGAGGTCGCAAAACAAGGGATTTAAAAGCTTTGGAGTATGATGATGCAATAAAAGAATTACTAGAATTCAAGGATGAACTGTCTAATCCAATCCAGTTTATTTCTCAAATCCCAAAAGCTGAGTCTAAACCTGAATCACTAACCGATTGTATTATGATGTTTAGCGATTGGTTGGAGAATGTGGATGTCCCATTTTTTGAACAAAAAGTTAGGACTAAAGAATATATTCGTGATACAGTAGGATATGTCTGTAAGCTGAAAACTTACCTAGATAGTAAAGGCTATAAAACGGATAAAACAACAATTTACCAAATAGATAAGAGGATAGTTAATAAATACTTTGAGGAGCTCTATAATAAAAGCAACAGCATTGCTACTTATAATCACAATATCAGGGCTTTAAAAGGATTTTATAAGTTTCTAATAGTAACGAAAGGTTATGAGTTGATTAATCCATTGCAATATGCTAAACTAAAGAACGAAGCTCCTAATCCAATAAATGTAGCAGATAATGATTTTGTAAAAATTATTAATTGCGTCTCTGAAGAGAACTCAATTCAAATCTATAAAAATGGAGTGAAAAAGAATCGATTTAGACCTTATATAAAAGAAGCTTTTGAATTAATTGCCTACTCTGGTATGAGGATACAGGAAGCAATTTCTATCAAGTATTCTGACATTGTGTTAAATGAAAGTGGGGAAATTGACTTTGTAATGGGAATTGATAATAAATATGAAAAGACTCATAATTATGACAAGTCCAAACCCCAAAAAATTGTTCCAATTCCGTACTCTCCAGAATTAGAGGATTTATTAGACAGACTTGATTATAAAAATCATCTAGGTGAAGACAAATATTTGATTGGAGCTGACGAAAATATCAGCAGAGAATCAATGGCAAAACAATTGTCTCATTCATTTGGCTTTTATCGAAATAAAGCTGGCATTACAAGTCCTATTGGACTAAAACATTTAAGAAAATCATTTTTGACAAAGATAGAAACCCAAACAGGATTAGTTGAATCATTGGGGTATCAGAAAACAAAGAGTGTTATTCAAAACCATTATTTAGTTAAACCTGAAGTCGCAAGAGCTGTTAAGGGGAAAGGATTTAGATTGTTTAAACCAGATAATAATTTAAGCTAACCTCAACAAAATATAAGTGGCTAAAGAAGGTAGAGTGATTATGAAAGTACACTTAGAAAGTACGCTTACGCTAATAAAAAAAGCCTCACATTTCTGTAAGGCTTTGATTTATAAGTGGTCCCACCTGGGCTCGAACCAGGGACCACCTGATTATGAGTCAGATTTGGTATATTTTATTATAACTCATTTTTGCTTATTATATCTGTAAATCAAGTGATTATGAAAAATAAAAAATTAAATAATTCATTATAAATGATATTATTCATACATTTGTTCGTCGATTGTTCGTCGATTGTTCGTCGATTTTTTGCATGTTTTCCTGGGGTTATTATGCAATTGCTCTTCAAATGTTCGTCAAATTTATAAATTAAATCTTAAAGCAAGATGATTTCTTACAAATTTATAATAAAAGCTACTACAAATGCACAAGCAGAATATTCAATTAATCTTGCTTTTGTTAAAGATCGATTAAACTCTACCTTATCAATTAATAAAAAATGTAAATATGAAGATTGGTCTTTTGATACCCAACGACTAAAAAAATCGCACAAAGAGTATAAGCAAATCAATGAACTAATCGAGAAATATTCGAATCGGATTAACGAAATAATTCATGATTTTGAATCAGATGAAACTCCATTCACAATACAAGATATTATATCCAAATTCAAAAAGAAATCTGGAAAACAGAAAGCCTTAAGTTATACTGATTTTCATGAAACTTTAATTGAGGAAATTAAAAATGCAGGAAAACTGTCAACAGCGTCAATTGAAAAGGACACTTTGAGATCAATACAACGCTTTTTGGGTAAAACTGAGATCACTTTTAGAGATTTGTCGGTAGATGCAATCTATAAATACCAATCCTTTTTAAATGCTAATAAAAATAGTCAGAGCACCATTGGAATAAGAATCCGAACCCTAAGAGCTGTTTTTAATAAAGCAATTAAGAGAGAAATCATTCCAGCATCTATGTATCCTTTTACGAAATTTAAAGTATCCAAAATTAAGGAAAGTGGAAAAAAAGAATACTTATCCGAAGAAGAACTAGACTTATTGAAAAAAGCGAATTTATCGGAAAACAATGATATTATAGCTCGAGATATGTTTTTACTAAGTTATTATGGAAGAGGAATCAATTTCATTGACCTTATGCAATTGAAGAAAAGGGACTTGTATAAAGAGACAATTACGTATAAAAGAAGTAAAACTGGAGTAATCGTAAATTTTAAATTAAACGCCTTCTGGAAGCAAAAAATTAATGAATATGCCTCAACTGCCGACTCCTTGTATTTGTTTAATATCATCCACAATAATCAAAATTCAGAAAACTATATCAATAATAGAAAGGAGAAATACTTAAAAGTTTATGTGAACAAATCACTAAAAAGAATCATTACTGATTTGGAAATCAAGAAGAATATCACCTACTATTGTGCAAGACATTCATTTGCGACAATTCTGAAATTTAATAATATCTCGGTAGATATCATCAAAGAAGCTTTAGGTCATAAAGATATTAAATCTACAATGTCCTATTTGAATACTCTTCCAAGCAATACTTTGGACAAAATGATTGATGATATTATTTTTTAGGGAGAGCCTGAGTATGCGATTTTTTTTTAAAATGGCACTGTAATAAACTCAACAAATTGAAAAAATCCAGTCCAAAAATATTGTTCTAACGGTAAAATAATGTTGAACTTACTATCAAATAACCATCAAATAAGAATCCCTAGTATTTACTGGGCTTTATAGTTATGAACTCCCATTTAGGCAAAAAGCTGTCAAATAAGAACTTCTTGTTATTATAGTTTTAAGTTAGATTTCTTTCAAGTGCCAGTTTAGACGACAACATAGATAGTTTGTCTGGTAAAATATGGAATAAACTTGACATTTTGAATATGTTTATATATCTTTGTTGCTGATTATGAAAGTAACAGACAAAATACTAGCGAAAATAAATCGAATAGATACAGGAGATGTATTCGGATATGATACTCTTGGAATAACCTCAGATGAAATATTAGCTGCTTCTAAAGCATTAAGCAGATTCGTTGATAAAGGTCTTATTAAAAGAGCTAGAAAAGGTTATTATTATAAACCAAAAGTTTCCGCATTTGGAGAACAAAAACCTAGAGAAGAAGTTTTACTTTCTATTTATCTATTTGAAAAGAAAAAGCAAGTTGCTTATGTTACTGGCACTCGATTGTATAACAGATTGGGTTTGACAACACAAATCCCTAATTCTGTTAGAATCGCTTCTTTAGACAAACAAGTTAAAGGAAAAGTTGGTAATATGGTAGTTAAACCTGCCAAGAGCTATGTGAAGGTTACTACTGATAATATCAAATATTTGGAAATTTTAGATGTTATTAAAGACTTGAATACAATACCTGATTTAGAGAAAAGTGACGGTATTGTTTATTTAAAAAAGGTACTATTTAATTTCAATAGTTTAGAAATAAAAAAACTCGTTACTTTTGGAGCCTCTTATCCTCCCAAAGTCAGAGCTTTGCTCGGTGCTTTATTAGAAGCTTTAAGAATTGATTTTAGTACTTACAATGTGTTAAAAAAATCAATGAATCCATCTAGTAGCTATGAATACGGCATTAATTCTCAATTACTCTCTACTGTTACATCCTGGAATATTACATAATGAACTTACATTTAGACAACGACAATTTTGAAGGCGCTATTGTTGCAGCCTCTCAGCACTTTAAGATCTCTGAAATTTTTATTGAAAAAGATTATTGGGTAACTTATGCTTTGCATCAATTATTTCATTCTGATGTTAAGGATTCGATTGTTTTTAAAGGAGGTACTTCCTTATCAAAGTGTTATAAGGTAATTGAACGATTTTCGGAAGATATTGATTTGGTTATTGTAAAAAATAATGAAGATACTGGTAATGAATTGAAAAGAAAATTAAAAGCCGTTACTGATATAATTGACAATTCTATTCTTGAAGTTGTTGTGAATGACCCTAATAGTAAGAAGAGGGGAAGTTTGCGAAAAATTGTTTATTCTTATCCCAAAGTTGGAGTAAAAGGTAATTATGAACAAGTTAGAGAAAACATTACTTTAGAAGTATCTCATCTTGGTAATTTTGAACCAAATACTACCAAGTCAATTTGCTCTTTGATTGCAGAATATATCGAAATTACTCCAAATTTAGACTTAATCAAACAGTTTGAATTAGAAAGTTTTGAAGTCAAAGCTTTGTCAATAGAACGTACATTTTGCGAAAAGATAATTAGCTTAGTTCGATTCTCATATTCCGAAAACCCTTTAGACGATTTATCGCAAAAGGTTCGACATACTTATGATTTACATCAATTATTGCAACTTGAAACGGTACAAGAATTCGTAAATTCTAAGCAGTTTGAGGCTATGTTACTTCAAGTTGGAAAAGATGATGATAAAGCTATACCGAATGACAAAGATTGGTTGTACATTCATCCAAAAGAAGCTTTGCTTTTTAAAGATACTGTAACCGTTTGGAATGAATTGAAAAAAACGTATGTCACTACTTTTAAAGAATTAGTTACGGGTTCTCTTCCCAATGAAAATGAAATATTAAAATCATTACTATTTCTTTCTAAAAGAGTCGGCGAAATCGGATGGAGTATTGAAAAGTAATCCTCTCCCTAGCCCCCCATTATGTGATTACATTTTAATAATCACCGCAAAACGTTGCTTATTGTAGCTTGCGGAATGAAATGAAATGGTATATATTTATGGTAGCCGAACGACCAGAGAGATACCTTTTTTTGCCCGCTGTTTCTTTTTAACTGGTAATAAATCTGGACAATGAAATTACATTCCCGCCAAATTCCCGCCAAAACAACTAGATTCCCGCCAAACTATAATAATTCATATCCTGAATTTTTAGCGACACCAATCTTTTTAAAGACTTTTAATTTCATTAATGCATTCAAATCACGGTTAGCTGTACGTTCAGATGCAAGCGTTTCTTCTTGATAAATAGGATTTTTTATATAATCATTTACTTTTGTTTGTTATAGTAAAATCAGATATTAAAACACTTTTCCGAATCGAAAAGAAGATTTTCATTTCGTTGTACATACCCTAATTGATTGGTCAGCATTTGAGTTTTTCCAATTTTGAAGTCGGCTGTATTGTAATGGCTATGCCCATAAATCCAATATTCAACTTTTGAAGCTTCAATAGTCTCAAAAAGTTCAACTGCAAACCCCTCGTTTATAACACTCCCTTTATAAATCTCTGGATAATTCATAAATGTAGGCACATGATGAGTTATAACAACTGTTTTACTAGCATTTTCAACTAGTAATTCTTGATTGATAAAATTGATACAATCGGAATGCAATTGATTGAAAACTTCTGCTGTAAATCTATTACCATTGTATTTAATGACATGAAAATCACTAAGCCCTCGTTCGATATTCCATTGATTAGCGAGGCTAATCTTTGACCAAAGTGTAGAAAATATAAATTTGGTATCTTGATGTTGAACAGCTGTATTGTTTAACAAAATAACGTTATTTCTAATATTCTCACTAAATGTACTCGACTTATTTACTGCATCAAAATAGTAATACTCATGATTCCCTGGAATCCAATAAGTCATTTTAAAATTATCAGAAAGATAATCAAAAAAATCCTGGTGCTCATCTATTACTGCAAATGGCACTATATCACCAGCCAAAATTAGGATATCCGCTTCAGGTTTTATTGGATTGATACGTATATATTCTTTATTTTTTGGAAACTCTAAATGCAGATCGGAGCAATATTGGATTTTCATTTATTTTTTATTTATTGTTTTGAAAGAATCTTCAAAATTTAATATTTTATCATTTATATATATCTATAAGGTAAAACATCGCTCTATATTTCATATCGCAATATGCGATATTCTCAAATTACGACCATTTTCCCGACGTCGGCAAAATGGTTTTCAATATTTTCTCCAGAAATTTCACAAGCAGTTTTTGCTTTAGAAACAACACTTACAAAATTATCCCATTTTGTATAACCTAATAGATGTTGTAAATCTCTAGCTAACCAAAATTCAATCCCTTTCTCAGTTTGATGCGATTGTGATTCAAAATTCTCCGTTAAGGCATATATAATTTCTTTTTTTATTTTACTTTCTTTTAGATACTTTTCTAATTTCCTACTGTTTTAATCACTCTCTAAACCTTCATTCCTTCCCTGAAATCAAACAAAAAACTCCAATCTTTACACGAATTTATAGTTAGTAATTGCTTTCATTTTAAACAAAAAATCTAATAAATTTTGATTGTTTTTTAAACTTTAGGTTTGATTTCTTGGTAAGTAAAACTATTCTTTTTCAATAACTTCCTAAGATGTTTAATTTTCCAGAATTAAAATTCTCTCCTTTGCAAATTTAGAAACCGTAATTCTATTTACGCCTAATATTCTTCCAATTGCACTATAGGAAACATCTTTATTAAGTAATTTTTGTATCTGCAATTCTTTTCCTGATAGTTTGACTTTAGAAGACTTTCTACCTACTGGTCTTCCAAGTACAACACCTTCTGCTTTTTTTCTTGCCAGTGCTTCTTTGGTGCGTTGAGAAATTAAATTTCTTTCGATTTCTGCTGACAAACCAAATGCAAATGCTAATACTTTAGATTGAATATCTTCTCCTAATCTGTAATTATCTTTGATAGTCCATATTTTTACTTCTCGTTTCATACAATAGTTCAAAACCTCCATGATCATAAATAAAGATCGTCCAAGCCTTGAAAGTTCTGAACAGATTAGAATGTCATCTTTTTTTGTTTTTTTTAGAAGCTTTCCCAATGTTCTTTTATCAACTTCTTTTGTTCCCGAGATAGTTTCTTCTATCCATTTTTCAATAACCAAATTATTTTTGATTGCAAATTGATTTATCTCAAATCTTTGATTTTCTACAGTTTGTTTGTCTGTACTAACTCTTATGTATCCGTATATCATTTTATTGTAAAAATAGGGTATTTTAAAAGACCCATTTT
>Ga0308157_10001577_pt1 | contig 45023 bp, 43 predicted proteins | sample PhyBR1_FD_201035 | JGI IMG/M metagenome (GOLD analysis project Ga0308157, IMG submission 201035) | Phyllosphere microbial communities from UC Gill Tract Community Farm, Albany, California, United States - DLSLB.R1 | ecosystem: Host-associated > Plants > Phyllosphere > Unclassified | place: USA... | reverse complement strand
TTATCTTGATTAACTCGAATCCAGCGACGATTATGACCGACCCATCTATGGCCGATCATATTTATTTGAAACCTTTAACGACAAAATCGATTATTGAAATTCTTAAGGAACATCCGCAAATTGATGCAGTTTTACCAACAATGGGAGGGCAAACTGCTTTGAACTTGTGTTTGGAAGCTGAGGAAAAAGGAATCTGGCAGGATTTCGGAGTAAGATTAATCGGTGTTGATGTTAACGCAATTAATATTACTGAAGACAGAGAGCAGTTTAAACAGCTTTTAGAAAAAATTAATGTACCAACTGCACCTGCAAAAACAGCTACTTCTTACTTAGAAGGAAAAGAAATTGCACAGGAGTTTGGTTTCCCACTGGTTATTCGTCCTTCGTTTACGTTAGGAGGAACTGGAGCAGCTGTGGTTTATAAAAAAGAAGATTTTGATGAGCTTTTAACTCGCGGACTTGAAGCTTCTCCAATTCACGAAGTTTTGATTGACAAAGCTTTGATGGGATGGAAAGAATACGAGTTAGAGCTTTTAAGAGATAAAAATGACAACGTTGTAATTATTTGTTCTATCGAAAATATGGACCCAATGGGAATCCACACAGGAGATTCGATTACAGTTGCACCAGCGATGACATTATCTGATACAACTTTCCAAAAATTACGTGACTATGCCATCTTAATGATGAGAAGCATCGGAAACTTTGCTGGAGGATGTAACGTACAATTTGCAGTTTCACCAGACGAAAAAGAAGATATCGTAGCAATCGAGATCAACCCTCGTGTGTCTCGTTCTTCTGCTTTAGCATCAAAAGCAACGGGTTATCCAATTGCAAAAATTGCTTCTAAACTAGCTTTAGGATACAACTTAGATGAATTGCAAAACCAAATTACAAAATCTACTTCGGCTCTTTTTGAACCAACTTTAGATTATGTAATTGTAAAAATACCACGTTGGAACTTCGATAAATTTGAAGGTTCAGACAGAACTTTAGGTCTTCAGATGAAATCTGTAGGTGAGGTTATGGGAATCGGACGTTCTTTCCAAGAAGCGCTTCATAAAGCAACTCAATCTCTAGAAATTAAGAGAAACGGTTTAGGTGCTGACGGTAAAGGATACAAAGATTACGAGTTGATTATCGATAAACTGACTCACGCAAGTTGGGACAGAGTTTTCGTAATTTATGATGCAATTGCAATGGGAATTCCGTTGAGCACAATTCACGAAATTACAAGAATCGATATGTGGTTCTTAAAACAATACGAAGAGCTTTATACTTTAGAAAAAGAAATTTCAAAATATAAAGTTTCTGATCTTCCTAAAGAATTGTTGCTTGAGGCGAAACAAAAAGGTTTTGCAGACAGACAATTGGCTCACATGATGAGTTGTCTTGAAAGTGAAGTTCACACTTTACGTACAGACATGAACATCAACCGTGTTTTCAAATTGGTAGATACTTGTGCAGCAGAGTTTAAAGCAAAAACGCCTTATTACTACTCAACATTCGAAGCTGAAATTGAAAAAGCAAACGGAGAACGTTTTGTTGACAATGAAAGTATTGTAACTGATCGAAAAAAAGTAATCGTGTTAGGTTCTGGACCAAACAGAATTGGACAAGGAATCGAGTTTGATTACTCTTGTGTACACGGAGTTTTAGCTGCAAAAGAATGTGGTTACGAAACGATCATGATTAACTGTAATCCGGAAACAGTTTCTACAGACTTCGATACAGCTGATAAATTATACTTCGAGCCAGTTTTCTGGGAACATATTTATGACATTATACAACACGAAAAACCTGAAGGTGTAATCGTGCAGCTTGGTGGTCAAACTGCTCTTAAATTAGCAGATAAATTGTCTAAATACGGTGTGAAAATCATCGGAACTAGTTTTGACGCACTTGACTTAGCAGAAGACAGAGGGAGATTCTCAGACTTATTAACTGAATTGCATATTCCTTTCCCAAGATTTGGAATCGCTGAAACTGCTGATGAAGCTTCAAAATTGGCTGATACTTTAGATTTCCCACTTTTAATTCGTCCTTCTTATGTATTAGGAGGTCAAGGAATGAAAATTGTAATCAACAAAAAAGAGCTTGAAGAGCACGTTATCGATTTGTTGAAAGCAATTCCAGGAAACAAATTATTACTAGATCACTACTTAGCTGGAGCAATCGAAGCTGAGGCAGATGCAATCTGTGATGCTGATGGAAATGTTTACATCATCGGAATTATGGAACACATTGAACCTTGTGGAGTGCACTCTGGAGATAGTAACGCGACATTGCCTCCTTTTAACTTAGGAGAATTTGTAATGCAGCAAATTAAAGATCACACGCACAAAATTGCAAGAGCTTTAAAAACTGTAGGTCTAATTAACATTCAGTTTGCGATTAAAGACGATACTGTTTATATTATCGAGGCAAATCCAAGAGCTTCAAGAACGGTTCCGTTTATTGCAAAAGCTTACGGAGAACCTTATGTAAACTACGCTACAAAAGTAATGTTAGGACACAATAAAGTAACTGACTTTGATTTCAATCCAAAATTAAATGGATATGCCATCAAACAACCAGTTTTCTCTTTCAGCAAATTCCCGAACGTAAACAAAGCGTTAGGGCCAGAAATGAAATCAACAGGAGAAAGCATCTTGTTTATTGATGACTTGAAAGACGATCAATTCTACGAATTGTACTCTAGAAGAAAAATGTATTTGAGTAAATAATCTCAGATTCTACTATAAAAGAAAAGCTCCAATGAAAATTGGAGCTTTTTTTGTTTTATGCGTTTTGATGTTCCGTAGGAACATTTTGTTGGTAGTAGAAATATTGTGTTGTTGTCGTTGTTACGTTCCGTAGGAATGTTTGGTATTGACATCATTTTTTAAACAACCCAATAATCAAACGTTCCGATGGAACGTAAATACTGCTGTTAGCTGTTTTTTTCTATCGATGAGACATTCCTACAGAATGAAAGCTAGATATAAAAATACAAAGCTAAAGTTGTGTTTTATTAAAGGGATAAAATAACAAAGGGGCTGTCTCAATATTTGAAGCAGCCCCCTTTAGTATTTTAATTATAAATCTTATTCGTTTTGACCAAAGTTCATATTGTCTCTAGTATTTTTTTGCAATGAAATCGCTCCGAATAATGCTAGTAGAAAAGCAAAAGCATAAAAACCTTTTTCGCTTGGTAAAATCGTTGCATTCCATAATCCTACAACTAAAAGAACAATTGAAAGCAAGGTTCCAAACCAGCAGATTCCATAGTAAATATCAGTAACAGGAAGTTTTTCTAATCGATCTCTTACGCTTTTTTGTAATGAAACAACAGCAAAAAGTCCGAACATTAGAACGGTGAAATAATATCCTTTTTCGTTTAAAAGCATTTCAGCTCTAGCAAGTCCAACAATAAAACCAATTGTCCCTGCTCCAAGCGCAACCCAAGATGCCGCGATAAAGGCATTTGATGTTTTTTGTATCATAATTTATTATTTTGGTAAGAAGCAAATATAATTAAATTAGATTCAGCACAAAATAAATAGCAGTTATTTTGTACAGTAAAATCTCTCAAATAAGTGAAAAGAAAAAGCTCCAATTATGGAGCTTTTCTCAATGTATAAGTAAGATGTTTTTATTTTTTAAGCAATTGTTCTAAAGGCTTTAATTGCTCCATGTCTATTTTAGAATTTTGCAAAACAGACATTAAAGTCATAATATTATTCGGATTCATATTTTCTCCTAACACACGAACTACTGCAAATCCGGTTTCTTTTCTGTTTGCAAAAATGACAAACTCTTTGATATTGTCATCACTTCCTACGTAGCTAACAGATGCACCATCTTTTCCAGAACCAAATTTCATTAATTCTTGATATTTCGGATCTTTTAATATGGTTTTTACCTTTGCTCTCTCTGTCTCAAATTGAGTTTGATTGCTTTGTTCTGCTTTAAAAGCTAGAATGTTCATTTTATCAAACGAATTCAAAGCTTCGTTTTGCTCTGCTGATAATTTGGTTTTATCAACATTCAAAATATTTGGTGAAATATCTAAAGAAATAAAATCTTTTTTCTCTGAATTCTCAACAAAATACTTTTGAAGTGAAGGTTCAGAATTACAGCTCCCCAAAGTTAGAAGAGCTGTAAGTGCTAAGATGAAGATGCTTTTTTTCATTTTTATTTTTTGCCTTTAGAAGCTTTCTTTAAGTCAGAACCGCCAGGAAGCTGCATTTTATCTGTTAGTACTGAGATTTCGTTTATGTCAAAATTACCAGTTAAAGATAATAAAACAGTTTCGTCATTTTTCGCACCGTCAACATACATTAAAAGTTCTCTTATTTGTGTGTCAGTAGCGCCAGATTTTACCATTATTCTAACGTTTTTTCCGCCATCATTTACTCGCATTAATTCTTCTAGACCGGCAGTTTTTACATATTTATCGGCCGTAGCTTTCATGTCGGCTTCTATTTTTGGATTTTTAGTGGTAAACACTTTCAAGTAATCCAGTTTTTTGATAAGAGCAATATATTGCTGAGTCTCTTTATCAGAAGCGTCAGTTTTTACTTTGCTCATTAAATCAAACATTTTTTTGTTTACAATTACTGAGGTTACATCATCTTGACCATCAAATTTATCAAAAGCACTTTGTGCATAAAAAGTGGTCGAAACGAATGCGAAGACTAAAGTTATAATGAAATTTCTCATGATTATTTTTGTTTAATTACTGTTTAAAAATTTTGTTTTTTGATTGTTCGTATTCTTTAATGTAGTGCACACTTTCAATACCCACATTAACATTGTTTGATAATAAAGCCAAAGCTTTTTGAGTTGCTTTTAATGCTTCTTCGGGATCATCGTAAGTTCCTAATTCTGTTTGCGAAGCTACTGCAGTTGTGTCATTTTTTTCGCTAACAAAAAAGTAAGTACCGATTCCGAGCAAAATAACAGCAGAAGCTGCAATCGATAACCACGCTACGTTTCGTTTCTTAGTTTGTAGTGGAATCTCATACGTCGATTTCTGTTCTTTTGCTTGAGAGAAATAGCCAAACATAGGTTTGTACTGCTCCAAATGCTGCGCAACATTTGACGAAGAAAAGTATTCTTTTAATTGATTTTCTTCAGCAATAGAAGTTTCTCCCTGAAAGTATTTTTCTAATATCTCTTCTATTTTATTTAGTTCCATAAAGGTGTGTATTTGTCATTGATTCTCTAATTTTTTTTCTCGCTCTAGAAAGTGCCACTCGTATTGCGGTTTCGTTCATATTTACGATTTTGGCTATTTCTTCAAATTCATATTGTTCAACATCCCGAAGCTGGATTAATAGCTGCATTTGTTCGGGCATTTCGTTTATAATTTTTTCGACCCATTCTAAACTGTCTTGATCTTCTAATTTTTTATCCAATTGCGGCTGCCGATCAGTAAAATTATTATGGACAATCTGCAGATTACTGGCTCTTTTAGATTTTAGCTGGTCTAGACAATAGTTTTTAGTCATTGTCATGGCCAGTGCTTCTACGCTATTGTAGCTTTGCAGATTATCTTTTTTGTTCCATAATTTTACCATTACTTCCTGAGTTGCATCTTCTGCTTCTTCAGTGCTGGTAAGCAATCTTTTTGCCAGACGAAAAACTTTGTCTTTGAAAGGATTTATTAATTCTATAAATACAACTTGGTTCATTAATCTGATGGTTAATCGTTAGCTTATATATTCAAGACGAGGTACAATTCTATTTGTTACAAGAAAAATTAAATATTTTTTTATGTAAAAAAATACTGCTTTAACGATAAAGCTAAAACTAAAGATACTACTTTTACGTTATTCAGAATATAGATAACCTACACGATATGAAAACAACTTTAAAGAGCATTCTTTTTCTCTTTTTATTCGCATTTTCTTTACAGTCTTGTGAAGATCAAGATGATGTCGCTGCTCCAGCAGACCTACAGATTAATAATTTTATCTGGAGAGGACTAAATGAAGTTTACTTATGGCAACAAGATGTTCCAAATCTAGCTGATGGCCGTAATTTACAACCAGATTTCGATCAGTTTTTGAGAGGATACTCTCGTCCTGAAGATTTGTTTCAAGATTTATTGAACAAGCCAGTTAGCAAATATCCAAATGGAGATGCGATTGATCGTTTCAGCTGGATTGTTGATGATTATACTGTTTTAGAACAGGAACTAAGTGGTGTTACAAAAAATAATGGTGTCGATTTCAGATTGAGCCGAGTTGCTTCAGGATCAAATGATGTAGTGGGGTTTGTGCGATACATTATACCAAACTCTGATGCTTCTACAAAAGCAATTAAACGTGGTGATTTGTTTACTAGTGTAAACGGAACAAAACTTACGGTTTCTAATTATCAGCAGCTATTATTAAATCAGGATAGCTATACTTTAGATTTGGCAGATTATAATGGAACAAGTTATGTTCTAAACGGAAAATCAGTCGCCTTAACTAAAACTGTCTTAGAAGAAAATCCAATTTTAATTAATAAAGTGATTGCTTCTGGAAGCCATAAAATTGGTTATTTAATGTATAATGGTTTTTACCCAGGATACGATGATAAATTGAATTTGGCTTTTGGCGAATTGAAATCGCAAGGTATAACAGATTTAGTATTAGATCTTCGATACAATGGAGGAGGATCTGTTACATCTGCAATTAGACTTTCTAGTATGATCACAGGACAGTTTGATACTCAGATTTTTGCAAAAACGCAATTTAATGCTAAGTGGATGAAAGACATGACTGCTGAAGATTTAGAAAGTTTAAATTACAGATTTGTGAATAATATTAATGGGAAGGCATTAAACAGTTTAAATTTAAGCACAGTCTATATTATTACAACTGCGAGTACAGCATCTGCGAGCGAATTGGTTGTAAATGGGTTAAAGCCTTATATCAATGTAGTTCAGATTGGAGAAACTACAACGGGTAAAAATGTTGGTTCGTATACGATTTATGATTCTGAAACTTTGTTTACCAAAAAAGGAATCAATCCAAATCATAAATATGCAATGCAACCATTGGTTTTTAAGATTTCGAACTCTGCCGGTTTTGGAGATTATACTCAAGGATTACAGCCAACGTATCAACAGTATGAAAAAGTAAGCACTTATGGTGTTTTAGGAGAAACTTCAGAGCCTTTGCTTAATTTGGCTATTTCAAAAATTACAGGATCTACTGCTAGAAGAATTCTGGACGATTCTGCACCAAATACACCTTATTTGACAGATTCAAAAATTATAAATGGATTAAGACACGGAATGTATTTTCAAAATGCTCCTAAGAATTTTTAGAATAATAAAATCCAATTAAATAGAAAAGGCTTTCATCGCTGAAAGCCTTTTCCATAAAAAAAAACAAAAACTAATTCTAATTGTAAAATTAATCGTTAAAGTAGAATCCGTTTGGACCAACACCCACAGTTAATTCTTTTAATAAACTTCCGCTGAAGTTATAAATGTATGCTTTGCTGTCTGTTTTAAAGTTTCCGCCATCTGAAAGGTAAACGCGGTTGCCTTTTACTGCAAATCCGTAAAGATATCCAATATTTGAAGTAGCTTTGAAAAGTGGACTAATAGAAGCGGTCGTTGCAGCCGTGTTAATTGAGTATACCGAACTTCCTACTGTATAATAAACTTGGTTGTTTTCGATGTCTAAATATCCAGCCACTCCTTGAGATTCCGGAATTTCAATTTTAGAAACTGATTTGTCAGAGATTTTAACTTTTATAATTTCGCTGCTTTGTGTAAAAGAAGGGCGCAAGATATAAAGAGTTCCGTTTTCCTCTTCAATAGAATCTGAACCAGAACCAATTGTTATTGGATCTTCTAAAGTTTTTGTGTTGATATTGTAAATTGAAAGCTTATCACTACCCATAGGATCTGTAATGTATAATTTTCCGCTTTCTTCAACAATTCTATTTCCAGTTGTATTTAAGTTAATTTTAGATTCAACAAGATTTGTTGCCAAATTAATTACAGCAATATAATCATCTGTAACAGAATCATACGAATTTGCATTTGTTACATACGCTTTGCCATCTTTTACAACACCATATCTTGGGTTAGCCAATCCGCTGTCAACTTTAGCGATTAACTTAAAAGTATAACGGTTTACAATGTTTATTACGTTAGATCCACCAGCAATTATGTACGCTCTGTCTCCGCTAAAAAAGATGTTTTGAGCAAATTTTCCAAGTACATCAGATCCGTTTTCTGCTTTATAAGCGTCTTTTGTAAAAATGCTAAAATCATTGCTAGAAAACGATACTGTTCCAGCATCTGTACTTCCTTCATTTAAAATAAAAAAACCATTGTCGTAAGCACCTTTCGGACCATCGTTGTCATCACTCGAACAAGAAGCAAATAACGAGATGCTTAACGCTATTAAAAGTAATTTACTAAACTTCATATATTAAAATTTTAAGGTTAAATACATATTGAAATTGCGACCTGGCATTGGTCTGTTTTCTAGACTTTCGTAGTCTTTATTAAAAAGGTTTAGAACCTGAAAACCTACTTTGAATGAATCTAAAAATTTAAGATCATAATCAATTCCGATATTTGAAATCGTATAATCATTAATAATTTCATCTGGATTATTATCGGCTCTCGTGTAAACAAAACCGTTATAAAGAACTTGATAATAAGCGCTTATTTTATTTCGAGAATAGGAAATAGCTCCTGTTGCTTTATTAAACGGAACGAAAAAGATCTGATTTTTCGTTTTTTCATCCTGCGAAACGGTATAAGCGTAAGTGGCATTTAAAGCAAAATTGTTTTTACCATAACTTTTTTTCCAACCTAAAACAGTTTCAGTTCCGTAACTATTTACTTTGTCTTGATTTTGTGGAGTCCAAATACCATTTGCGCCTGGAACCCATTGCAGCATATCAGTAATTTTCATGTAATAAAAATTCTGTGTCCAAGTCAGATTTTTGAATGTAAAGACATTGCCAATTTCTCCTTGATAAGAGCTTTCAGGTTTTAAGTTCGGATTTCCTCCTTCGTCCCAATACAAATCGTTGTAAGTTGGAATTCTAAAGTTTCTGGAGATATTCAGTTTTAGATTATACCAATCGTTGAATTTATAAGAAGATCCTAAATTGAATAAAACGGGTGATTTGTAGTTATTGGTAAATTCTTTTCTAACGCCTAATTCGTTTTTCCAATTGGTGCCAAAATCTTGCCTAATCAACAAAGCTGCAGAACTTATTTCGCGAATATGACTTCCAAAACTGGTTCCGTAACCGTTTGTTCTACTATAATCTACAATTCCGTTTATATGAGTTGTTTTAAATAAATGGTAATCAACATCTAACTTCGTAATTAAGTTTTCAGTTTTTCCATAACTATAATTTTTTAAAGAATTATCAGCAAAATATTGATAATTTTCAAAAATGTAAGCTGTCTTGAAATTGGTCTTCAGTTTTCCGAAATTTCCATCGTATTCCAATAAATTTCGATTGAAACCATTTATGTATTTACTTTTGGTTTCAGATTCTGTAACCAGTGAAGTATTACGGTCGGTGTTTGAAGTCTGGCTGTAAAGTTTTAAAATATGATTTTCATTGAATTTATATCCAGCATTGGCGCTCAAGGTAATAATATCATATTGGCCATTTTGGTTCCAGCGCTGTTCACCTCTCCAAGTATATCGATTTAAATATTTATAATCGTTTGTCGAGCTATTTTTTGAAAGTCCGATTTGAGCGCTCCATTTTTTGTTAGAAATAGAAGTTTTATAATTAATTCCAATCGTATTAAAGCTGCCGTAATCTAGTCTTAGATTATTCTCAAAACGATTATAAAATAACAAATCGTTATTTAAATGTACGGTTCCTCCAACAGCTCCGCTTCCGTAGATGACACTTCCTCCACCTGCTTTAACGCTTATCGAATTATAATCTGAACCCGAAATAGTATTAAAATCGGTACTTCCATTCATTTGAGAATTGATGTTTATTCCGTTCCAAATTACTGCTGTCTGAGAAGAAGTTGTTCCTCTGAAAGAAACTGTAGAAAGCATTCCGCGACCATATTCTTTAAAATACAAAGTCGAATTAAAATTTAATAAATCCGTTAAGAGAGCCTCATTTTTGTTGATTATAGAATCATTGAGTTTTAAAACAGACTGCGAAGCAGAGTAAGTTCTTAAATTTTTATCTGAGACAAAAACCTCTTTAAGACTGGTAATAGAATCACTTTGCGCCGAAATAATTTGGCACATTACAAATAAACAAAAAGCAAAAAGTCGTTTTAATGTCATAATTTCTTCACTCTTGTTCCCGAGAGTTCGATAAATTGTTACAAAGGCAGGTCTCCTGGCTTGCGTCTTGCTGTTTACCTTCCCATCACGCAAGGCGTAACAGTGGTTTGTAGTTAACAGCAAGCATTCGTTTTGAACTTAGCTTACAGTTGCGGGTACAGCTCAAGAATTTACTTGATTCCCTTTTAATGTATTTTTTAAATTAAAAACACAACCTTAATTTGCTGCAAAGATAAAGTTAAAAATATTGATTATTCAAATTTGTTTTGCGTTTCATGAAAAATTATAAATTATTTGCATTAAGAATCGATTTTTATAACTTCTCCGAAATCAACTTTATTATTGAAAGCATCTTTTAAAGGCAGTGAACTCTGATGGCATAAAATGCTTCTGATGATTCCAACATGAGCAACAATAACGATTGGCTGATTTATTTTTGAAAGTATATCAGATAAAAAATCACCAACTCTTTTGTGCAGTTCTACAAAAGATTCTCCGTTTGAAACTTTTATGTTTACAAAATCTTCCATCCAGGGATTAAGTTCTTCAGACGGAATTTCGTTCCAGCTTTTCAATTCCCAATCCCCAAAATTCATTTCTTTTAAGCGTTCGTCTTCCTGATAAGAAATACTTTTAATGTTTTCTTGAATGTGTTTTGCTAAAATAACGCAACGCTTTAACGGACTTGAAAAAATAATTGCCTCAGAAGGAAGTTCCGAAATAATTCTGCCAAAAATTTCATCAAAAGGTTCAGCAATATCAACATCTGACTGCCCGTAACAGATTCCTTTTTCGCAAACGGTTTCAGTATGGCGAACTAGATAAATTTCCATAAAAATAAAATGCTTAAGTAAAATACCACTTCACAAACTTGTTGTGTTGCTCCAAGACAATCTCCAGTATAACCGTCAATCCATTTCTGGAAATATCGTGCTAAAAAATATCGAGTTATGAAAACGGGAATTATAGCAAGAAGAAATTTCAAATTGAAATAAGAAAATACAATCAGCGGAATCAAACCAAAAAAGAAAGAGCCAAAAACTTCTTTCCAAGTGTATTGTTTCGCAATTGGTTTGCTTTTGCTTGAAGCATCATCACGAGAATATTCGTGTGTGAAAATAATACTGATTGCTGCTAAGCGACTTACTGAATGAGCAGAAATAAATAAAAGGTAAATTTTAAAAACGGCTATAGGCTCAAAATCGTTGAATAATGAAATAGATTCTGAAAGGAGTTTGAATTTTAAGAGAAAAAGCAAAACCAATCCGATTGCTCCATAAGCACCAATGGCGCTGTCTTTCATAATCATTAAGATTTTTTCTTTGGTCCAGCCTCCGCCAAAACCATCACAGACATCGGCAAATCCGTCTTCATGAAATGCACCCGTAGTTAAAATAGAAGCAATAATCGCTAGTATAACAGCAATTTCTGATGAAAGAAATAAGGCAAATAGAGAATAAGCAATAAAAGATATACTTCCGACAATCCATCCAATAAAAGGAAAATATCTTGTGGCTTTGTTTAAATAATCTGGATGATGCGTAATGTTTTTTGGACACGGAATTCTGGTGTAAAACATTAAGCAGGTGAAGAAAATGTGTAGTTCTTTTTTCATTTAAAAAATTGATAATTGTAATTTAAGGCTGTAAATTGAGACCGAGACTGTAAACTATTTGCGACTTATTCCAGCGCTTTCAAAACTAGCCATTTCATTCAAAAAAGCTTCAGCCGATTTTAGAATTGGAAATGCTACAGCACAGCCAGTTCCTTCACCTAAACGCAAATCAAGATTTAAAATAGGTTTTGCATCTAAATAATTTAGCAATTCTGAATGTGCTTTTTCAGCAGAGCAATGACAGAAAACAGCATTTTGTTTGATGTTCGGATTTATTTTAAAGGCTATTAAGTAAGCAACAGTACAAATAAAACCGTCAACAAGAATTAGCATTTTATTTTCAAAAGCAGCCAGCATTCCGCCAGCCATTTGAAGAATTTCGAAACCTCCAAAATAGGAGAGTTGCGACATTAGTTCTGCTTGACCAGAATAACTTTCAATTGCTTTTTTTAGTAAATTTTGTTTTAGAAGTAGTTTTTTGTTTTCAACTCCGGTTCCTTTTCCGACACAATCTTCAATAGGAAAATCGGTTAAAATACTCATTAAAACCGAAGCGGTAGAAGTATTTCCAATTCCCATTTCACCAAAACCAATACAGTTTGAGCCTGATTTTGCGATATTTTCAACAATAGATTTTCCTTTCTCAAAACATAACTGGACTTCAGATTCGCTCATTGCAGGAACGTGAAGAAAAGACTGAGTTCCTTTGGCAATTTTGGCATCGATTAATTTTGCATTGGTTGGAAAATCATAATTAACGCCAGAATCTACAATTGATAATTTGATATTATTCTGATTGCAGAAAACGTTTATGGCTGCGCCGCCATCCAGAAAATTATTGACCATCTGTCGCGTGACATCTTGCGGATAATCGCTTACGCCATGATTAGCAATTCCGTGATCTGCAGCAAAAACTACAATATTAGGTTTTTCAATTTTCGGATTCAAAGTTTCAAAAACCGTTGCCATTTGGAAAGCCAAAGATTCTAATGTTCCCAAAGAACCAACCGGTTTGGTTTTAGAATCTATTTTGTCTTGTAAAAGAGTATAAAAATCGGATTTATCTTGGATTTTGTTTTCTGATTGTGAATCGAAAGAAGAAACATTTATTTGATGAATTTCTTTGATTTCTGTACAAACAGGAGTTTCTGATTTTTGTTTCCAATGCAATTGCTGCAGCATTGGCTGATTATTATAATTGGTTGCTGGTTTCCCAATGCAGAAATAGCCAAGCGGTTCTATATTTTCGGGTAAATCAAGGATTTTTTTAAACTGATAATAATTTAGAATCGAAACCCAACCCATGCCGTAACCTTGTTCTGTAAGCGAAAGCCAGATATTCTGCGCCGCGCAAACCGAACTGAATTTCACAGCCTCGTTACTGCCAATTGTCCCAATCGTAAATTGATTTAAAACAGAACGGTCATAAGCAATTATAAGTCCGATTGGAGCTTCTTCAATTGCTTCGAGTTTAAGAGATTTGTAAAGTTCTTTCTGTTCTGGATTATCAGTAAGTTCTTCGGCTTTTTTATTGTAATCTAAAAACAGCTTTTTAATAGACGTTTTAACCTCTTGAGATTTAATGAGATAATATCTAGTAGCATCGGTCAGTCCCACAGACGGAGCCCAATGTCCAGCTTGTAAAGCTTTCTCGATTACGTGATCAGGAACTTCGTCGGCTGTAAAATGTCGTGTGTCGCGGCGTGATTTTAATATATCTTCTAAATTACTCATGCCATAAAATTACAATTTTTAAATCCCAAATTCCAAGATCAAACTCTAAAAAAGAAAACTCCAAATTCCAAAACTCAGTATGTTTTTGGAATTTAGAATTTCTAATTTGTTTTTTTATTTGATTTTAACTGGAATTCCAGAAACCATCAATACTACTTCATCGGCATTTGCGGCAAGAAATTGATTCATCCAGCCTTGAAGCTCAACAAATTTTCTTCCGATATGCGTTTCTGCATGAACCCCCATACCAATTTCATTTGTTACAATAATGATATTAGCATTTTCGTGCTTTGCAATAGCAAGAAATTCTCTTTTAGATTCTTCAAGGCTTAACGCGACATCATTTTTAGTATCGATAAAAAAATTAGTCAGCCAGAGTGTTACACAATCAATTAGGGCAGTTTTTCCAGAAAAATCAATTTCACTTAAATATTTCTCTTTTTCAATATTCGTCCAATGTTCGTCCCGTTCCTGCTGATGGCGATCAATTCGATTTTGAAAGTCAGCATCCCATTTTCGGGCAGTTGCTACATATATAGGAGAGTTGGAAAGTTCTAAAGCGAGTTTCTGTGCATAACCACTTTTTCCAGAACGTTCGCCACCAGTTACTAAGTAGATCATTTTTATTAATTATAAGTTTTGAATTATGAATTATGAGTTTTGTTTGGCAATTTATAAATTAAATTACGAGCTACTCACTCATAACTCATAATTTATAACTCATAACTCCTAATACGGGCAATGTCGACAATTATTTCCGCAACAGTTTCCTCTTTTTAGGTGAAACCAAGCTTTAAAGACATAATTGCCATTTTCGATATAATAATCAATACCTTCAATTAAATTATCGGTTTTGGGTAATAGCATAGCTTTATTGTTAAGTGCCTTTTTTGGAGATAAGGTTTCGATGTAAGCGTCAATTTTATCTTCGCAAGCTTCTTTAAAACATACAGGGCAAAGGCAGTCACCTCCGTCGGCAAGATTGAAAATAGGAGGGTAATCATTACACCAGCACTTATTTTCAGATGAAATGTCTCCGCATGAAAAAGCGGCTTCACAACTGGAGCAAATTTTTGTTTTTGGTGCACTCATTAAATAAAAGGCTATTTGTTTAAATTTGTACAAATAAAGGTAAACAAAAAAAATAGAAATTGATTTACCTTTGTTGCCATACAAAACATAAAATATGAAATATTTTTTCCATAAATTATCAGTCGTTTTTTTACTTTTTATAGTAGTTGGCTGTAAAAAAAATGAAACACAAACTCCTGTAAAATCTATCACTGCTAAAGAAAGCATCGAATTTGCATCGGGACTTTCAATTATAAAAAACGAAGGCTATTCAATTGTAAATGTGGTGAATCCGTGGCCAAATGCTAAGGGGAAATTCACTTATATTTTAGAGGAAAAAGACTCGCAAATTCCAGACAGTTTAAAAAAATATCCCTCAATAAAAGTTCCATTAGAAAGTGTTGTTGTAACTTCAACAACAAATATTCCTTTTTTAGAAATGCTGGAAGTTGAGAATAAATTGGTCGGATTTCCTCATACCGATTATATTTCTTCACAAAAAACTAGAGCATTAATTGACAAAGGTTCTGTGAAAAACGTTGGACAAAATGAAAAATTGAACATTGAACAATTAATAGAATTGTCACCAGATTTGATCGTTACGTTTGGTGTTGACAATAATAATCCGATGTTGGATAATTTGAAAAAAAGCGGTTTAAAAGTTCTTATTCAAGGCGATTGGATGGAACAGTCTCCGCTAGGAAAAGCAGAATGGATTAAACTTTATGGTGCTTTATTCGGGAAAGAAGAAAAAGCAAAAGAGCTCTTTGATAAAATCGTTGAAAGTTATAATCAAGCAAAAAAACTAGTAACGGATAAACCTGCAACTTCAAAAGTTTTATATGGTTCTATGTACGAAGATGTTTGGTATGTTGCAAAAGGAAATAGTTGGGTGGCGCAGTTTATGAAAGATGCAAAATCTAATTATTTATGGGCTGACTTGCAAGGAACTGGAAGTGAAGGATTGTCTTTTGAAAAAGTCTTGGATAAAGCGAAAACGGCTAATGTCTGGATTGCTTCTGGATCTTTCAAAAGTTTAGATGAATTGCAAAAAGCAAATCCACATTATTCAGAATTTGATGCTTTCAAAAATAAAACGGTATATAATTTTGAAGGAAAAATGGGAGCAACTGGGGGAACGGTTTATTATGAACTCGCACCGAGCCGTCCTGATTTAGTTTTAAAAGATTACATCAAGATTTTTCATCCTGATTTATTGGCAGGCTATGAATTTACTTTTGCATCAAAACTGAATTAAATTGGCGAACAAAAAAAGAAATACCATTTTATTTGTCGTTTTGGCTTTAGGACTGTTGCTAATGTTTTTTGCGAGCATTAGTTTAGGATCAGTTACAATTCCGCTAAAAGATGTGGTAGCAAGTTTAACAGGAGGTCAGGCAACAAAATCGACTTGGGAATATATTATTATCAATTACCGTCTTCCTAAAACCATCACCGCGGTTTTAGCAGGAACAGGACTTTCAATGAGCGGACTTTTGATGCAAACTTTGTTTCGAAACCCGCTAGCAGAACCTTATGTTTTAGGGTTAAGTTCTGGAGCTAGCTTAGGTGTTGCTTTTGTAATTTTGGGAGCAGGATTTCTGCCTTCATTTTTAAGTGTAATTGCATTGTCTTCTTACGCAATCGTTTTGGCATCTACTTTAGGAAGCACCTTGGTTCTTTTCTTGGTTTTAATTGTTTCGCAAAAACTGCGAAATACAATGGCAATTTTGATCGTGGGATTGATGTTTGGAAGTTTTAGCACGGCAATCGTAAGTATTCTGACTTACTTTAGCACGGCTGAACAGCTTCAGAAATTTACTTTTTGGACAATGGGAAACCTCGGAAATCTTTCATGGGCAAACATTGGAATTTTAACTTTCTGTGTTGGAATCGGGTTACTTTTGAGTGCTAAAAGTATCAAACCGTTAAACGCCTTGCTGCTTGGAGAAAATTATGCCAAAAGCATGGGATTGAATTTTAAACAGGCTAGATTAATAATTATATTGGCAACCAGTTTATTATCTGGGGCAATTACTGCATTTGTAGGGCCAATTGCTTTTGTTGGTTTAGCAGTGCCTCATATTGCAAAGCTGACTTTTCATACAAGCAATCATACTATTTTATTTTGGAGTACTTTATTTTTTGGTTCGATAATAATGCTGTTTTGTGATATTGTTTCACAAATGCCTGGTTACGATGTCACGCTTCCAATAAATGCAGTTACGTCTATTATTGGTGCACCGGTTGTTATTTGGCTGGTAATGAGAAAAAGAAATTTTTAGTAATTTATTCTGCCACAGATTACAAGATTATACAGATTTTTTTAAATAATTAGACAAAGAAAAGAAACTTAGAACCTTAGCATCTCAGAACCTTAGTACCTTTAAAAATGAAAAACATCTTAACAACTTCAAATTTAAACATTGGATACAAATCCAAGAAAGGAGTTACGACTATTGCTGAGAATCTTAATCTTAATCTTGAAGCGGGTAAATTAATTACTTTAATAGGAGCAAACGGAATTGGAAAGTCAACTTTACTGCGAACGATAACGGGAATTCAGAAACCTTTGTCGGGAAATGTTTATTTGAACGAAAGAAAAATTTCAGACTATCAGCCTTTAGAACTGGCACAAAATCTCAGTTTGGTTTTGACAGAAAAATTGCCACCAAGTAATCTTTCTGTATTTGAATTAGTGGCTTTAGGTCGACAGCCATACACGAATTGGGTTGATAAAATGTCTGACGAAGATGTTCTAAAAGTTCAGGAAGCAATGAGTTTGACGCAAATCGAACATTTAGCTTCAAAAAAACATTTTCAAATTAGCGACGGGCAATTACAAAAAGTTTTAATTGCACGAGCTTTGGCACAAGATACGCCATTAATTATTCTAGACGAACCAACAACGCATCTTGATTTATTGCATAAAGTTTCATTGTTCAAATTATTAAAGAAACTAACACAAGAAACTCAAAAATGCATCTTGTTTTCGACACATGATATTGATTTGGCTATTCAGTTAAGTGATGAAATGATTCTGATGACGCCAGAAAGCATAGTTCAAGATCAGCCTTGTAATTTAATTTCGAATGGAAGTTTCAGCAATTTGTTCAAAGATGAACATATTATTTTTGATGCTGAAAAAGGGAAGTTTATTGTAACTTAAGTTATGCTATTTTCTTTCTTAAATCTATTTCGTTGAACATTCAATACAATACTTAATTCGCTTACATCTGTACTTAATTCATTAAGATTGAATTTCATTATTTGACCAGGATCAATGATATAATAAATGAAATAATCTGTAGTGTCATCTTTATAGCCATTATGTTCTGAAAAAGCTCTTTCGTTTTCGATATTATTCCACGGAATTAAAAGATTATCTCTATACTGAATTCCTTTAGAATTAATTCTAAATTGAATTTCATCGATTCTTTTTACAGATTTAATAAGTAGAGGAATTTGAAAAATAAAAAGGAACAATAATGCAGAAAATACAAAAAGTTGGTTTTGCATATAAAAATAAATAGAACCTGTAAAAGCTCCAATTACTAGGACTGCTCTCACAAGAATTTTCCCCCTCGTGTGATAAATTAAGAATTCTTTAGAATAGCTGAGATTATTTTCATCAATGAGCGGTCTCATCTTATTTCTTTGAACTAATTTGTCTCTTAGCCTCTCCAACCACAAAAGCAACCGAATTAGCAATATTAAAGCTGCGAATAAGCGGTGACATCGGAATAGTTAAATGATTTTCGAATCTTGCCATAAATTCTTTACTCAAACCAACACTTTCTTTACCGAAAACAAGCCAGTCACCATCTTGAAATTCGTTTTCTAAATAAGATTTATCAGAATGCGAACTCATCAAAAAAACACGCGAATGATCTGGAATCTGAGCAATCCATTCTTCTACATTTTGATATTCTGTAACATCAAGATGAACCCAATAATCCAATCCCGAACGTTTCAGGTTTTTGTCATTAATCACAAATCCGAAAGGATGAATTAAATGAAGACGGCTTTCTGTACCTACACATAATCTGCCAATATTTCCGGTATTATTTGGTATTTCTGGTTCTACAAGAACAACGTTTAACATCTTTTTTAGTTATGAATTATGAGTTATGAGTTATGAGTTTTTGAAATTATCTAATTGTCACATTATCTAATTGAAAATCGGAAACTTCCAAAACTTCACCTGCTTTTAGGTTTTGCAAATATACATTTCCTATTCGAACGCGAACAAGACGCAAGGTTGGAAAACCAACTGCAGCAGTCATTTTTCTGACTTGACGAAATTTTCCTTCTCTTACTGTGATGGATGCCCAAGAAGTCGGGCCATGACGTTCGTCTCTTATTTTTTTGGCTCTCGCTCCAAAATCTGGAATTTCGGTAACAATAGATGCTTTACAGCGTTTCGTTTTGTATTTTCCGCCATCAAGTCCAATTTCGACACCATTTTGTAATTGTTCAATTGCTTCGGGCGTAATTAATCCGTCAACTTGGACATAATATTCTTTTTCAACTTTTTTACTTCTTACGAGTTCACTCATGTTTCCGTCAGTAGTCAAAAGAAGCAAACCTTCAGAATCTTCGTCCAATCTTCCAATCGCCATTGTTCCATTTGGGAAATCGTACAATTCGCCCAAAAGCTTTTTCTTTCTTTTTAATTCGTAAATAAATTGGCTTAAATAGCCGTAAGGTTTAAAAAGAATGAAGTGTCGATGCATTTTTAATTTTTTGCAAAGATAGTCTCTTTCTTAAAACTAAAACTTATAACTGTTTTTCAGATTTCATTTTTTTCAACCATTGGTAAACAAACCAAATCGCAGTTATGACAAAAATGATTATTAAAACAGGATAATAATTTTCGAAAAAAGCATGAAAATAAGTTCCAACAAAAATATAAGCAGAAGCCATGCAAAGTTTGATTAAGATAAATTCAGAATTGGACCAGCTGGTTTTGATTTTAAAGAAATTCATAATAATTAAGGTTGTTAAGTTGCTTTGAATAAAGGTAATAAATAAAAAATCAGATGGCAATTATAAAAGAAAAGCAATGCGAAGTCATAATTTTTTCGCAGTTAGAATTCGTAATATTATAAAGTTGAATGTAAAAAATAATAATGCCATGGAAACGAATAATTTAGGAACAAAAAAGATAAACGGAACGCAGAAGAATATCGACGAATCTAAAGGAAAAAACGTTTCGCACGATAAAGAGCTAAAAGATGCAAAAATGAATAAAGAATTGGTAACAGACGCAGACGGAGATAAAAAGATTGTGGAGAGAGCTCGAAACGAGAATGAAGATATTAATAAAGCACTTCATCAAATAAATCCTGATAATCCTAATGCGAGCCGCGGAGTTGAAACGGAAGAAGAGGCAAATAAAACAGTTGAAAACAAAGATCGTAATTCTGATATAACACCAAATCGGTATCCAAATTCAAATCCAGAAAGTCATAAAGATCGCGGAAACATGAAATTAGATGAAGATGAATAAGATACTACGAAATTTTAAATAAAAACAAGTCAATTTAATGCTAAATAACATAAGATTAGCGGTTGGCGTTAATGTTATTGTAAACTCATTTTAAAGCTTTTCTAACGGTTGAGATCTTCGTAAATTAGAGGAATCAATTTAAAATATATACAAAATGGCACTTTTAGAAAATAAAGTAGCTTTTGTATCTGGCGGAGGATCTGGAATCGGACGCGCAGTGGCAAAAGCATACGCTCGAGAAGGAGCAAAAGTAGTAGTAGCTGATATAAATGTAGAACATGGTGAAGAAACCGTAAAAATGATAAAGGAAAAAGGCGGTGAAGCTTTTTTCATAAAAGGAGATTCGTCGAGTGCAGCCGACAATAAACATATGGTTGAGGTGACAGTTTCTAAATACGGCCGATTGGATATTGCCTGTAATAATGCAGGAATGGGCGGGCCGGCAAAACCAACTGGAGAATATGAACCAGAAGCTTGGGATAAAGTTATTGCGCTGAATTTAAGCGGTGTTTTTTACGCCTGCCGTTACCAATTGGAGCAAATGGAGAAAAATGGGGGAGGAAGCATTGTAAATATTGCTTCAATTCACGGACAAGTAGCCGCGCCAAATAGTGTTGCCTACACAGCGAGTAAGCATGGTGTGGTTGGTTTGACTAAAAATATTGCGGTAGAGTATGCACAGAAAAATATACGCTGTAATGCTGTTGGGCCAGGTTATATTGAAACAGCACTTTTAAAAGATAATTTGAATAAGGAAATGATGAAGGCCGTTGCAGCAAAATCTGCAATGAACCGTTTAGGAACCGCAGAAGAAGTTGCTGAATTGGTAGTTTTTCTAAATTCTGATAAATCATCATTTACAACAGGAAGTTATATTATTGCCGACGGTGGTTATACCGCGGTTTAATATTTTTTTAGAGAATACTATTTTGAATTAGTAAAAAGCAGTAAGCGAAAGTTTGCTGTTTTTTTTGTTTTTAAATCTGTTTTATTTGTAGGAAACGTAGCGTTTTCAGGGCTTTTGTATGTTTTTAGTTGTTTTGAAGAATGTTTTGTTTTGAGCCTTTTTTGTTGGTTTTATTTTATTATATTTAGCGTTGCGTTAAGTTTTAATGAAAAATATTTACAAAAAAGAAAACATTAAGTTTATGTTTTTGTAATATTCGCTTAACTTTAAAGACTATAAATTTGAACTCTAAAAACTCTATTTTTTAACGTATGAAAAACAATTACTCTTTTCGTCATTTGGTGACTTTTTTAGGTTTTCTCTATTGCTTTGCGTTAAATGCGCAGACAATGCCAGCCCCTCAAGATGTACCTTATCTTCAGGATTTTAACTTATTGCCAATAACATCTACTTCATATTCTGATATTCCTGGTTTTCAAGGTTGGAATGCAAGTACTCCGACAAGTTCGACTTTGCCTACACCTTCGTCTTTTACGACTACAATTACCTCGGATAAAACTATGGCTACTGGTGGTTCAGCTACTTCTACTGGTGGAAATATTTATAATTTCAATCAAAAAATAGGTTTTTTAAATGCAGGAAGTTATCTGGATCAATCAATAGTACTTGCTTTAAATACAAATAACGATACTGGAGTACAAGTAGAATATAATGTATTGGTAATTCGCAATCCATATGTTTCAGGAACTTCTAATAATCGTATTAATGAGCTAGCTTTACAATATCGTGTGGGAGAGACAGGAAATTTTATAACTCTATCAGAAACTTTTTTTCAGAATAATACAACTACACGCACAAAAGAAACCGATCCTTTGCAAACAGGGCATATAAGAGTAACGTTGCCTGCAGAATGTGATAATAAGCCAATAGTTCAAATACGATGGTTAACAAGGCAAGTTTCAGGACAGGGTTCTCGTCCTTCTTTTGCAATTGATGACGTCGATGTTAAAAAAGATATTTATGCTCCAACAAATGTTTCTGGATATCCAAAAGTAGCTGGCATTTTAGGAGATAGTTTCAATTTTATTAATAAAATAGATGAAGTTGGAAAAACATATTATGTATTGTTGCCAGGTGGAAGCGCTGAACCAACAATTGCACAGATAAAAGCGGGTCAGGATTCAAATGGAACTGCAGCACTACAATCAGGAATTTTTGATGTAACAAGTTCTGCTCAAGAATATATTAAAAGTTTTACAGGATTACCTTTAAGCACGGCATATTCTATTTTTTCTATCTCAGAAGATATTGCTGGAAATATTCAGGCATTGGTTAGTAAAGTAGATGTGACAACTTTAAGTGTAATGCCTCCTGCCATATCTCCATCTGTTTCTGCATTAAATTTAGGAGGTACTGAACCAAATTTTGATCCTTTAATTAAAAGCTATCAGATAGGAGCTTCAGATCTTACAGCAAATGTAGTGCTTACAGCTTCAGGGAACTTTACTATTTCAAAAGATAATGTAGCATTCTCTACATCTTTGACATTTGTTCCTACTGATTTTGATTCTAATGCAACACCAACAGTTTATGTTAAATTTACTCCAACTTCAGTTGGCAGTTTTACAGGTGCAATAACTCATGAAACGACAGGAGGTGTAACGAAGATAGTTAATTTAACAGCTCTTGGAGTAAATCCTTTTGTACAAAATTTTGACGATCCAAATGTTTTTGCAAATAGTAAATGGTCACAATATAATGAGGCTGGACCAATAAACAAATGGGCTTATACTAATCAGTCACGTAATGTTAACTCTGGAACTGGAGCTGTTTTAATGAACGGGTATTCAGATTCTGGAGCAAGTAAAGATTGGCTAATTTCTCCAAGACTACGTTTAGATGGTTTTACTCAAATTCCGTTATTATCTTTTTATTCTCGTCAATTTTATGATGGGCCATCTTTAAAATTAATGGTTTCAACCAATTATGATGGAGTAAGTGACCCAAATACAGCAACATGGACACCACTTGATGGTAAATTTCCTGGAAATACGGGTACTTATGCAAAATCTGAATTTATAAATTTAACAGCTTATAAAACAGATCATACCTATTTGGCTTGGGTTTACGAAACTACTTCTGGCGGACTTGATAATGCAGCAGAATGGTCTTTTGATGACTTTGCTATCATTGATGAATCAAAATATGTGGATTCTAATCCGCGTTTAGATTTTGCAGATGTAAGTCCAAATACGGTTTCTTCAAGTCAGTCTTTTGTTTTTAATGCGGCTGGTTATGGAGATATCACTATTGCTGCTCCGGCTTCTTACGAATTATCATTAGATAATATTTCATTTGGATCAAGCATTACAGTTGCTGCTGCAGATGCTGAAGCAGGAAAAACTGTTTATGCAAGATTTGTACCAACAGCGAAAGAACCAACAATTTCTGGAGCATTAAAGATTACAGGAACATCACTAAACAAGCAAATTGGCTTATTTACAGGATCATCTATTCTAAAGGTAGATACTTTTGATGTAGTAACTTATAACTTAGAGTTTTTTGGAACTGATGTTAAAGATAAAACTGGTAAAGAATTTGGACCAACAAATGATGCGTTGCAAATAGAAAACGTGGCCAAAGTAATGAACAAATTAAACGCAGATGTTTATGTAGTTCAGGAAGTTTCTGATGATCCGTCAATTGATGCTTTAATTCAGAAAATTAATATCAATGGGAAAACATTTGATAAAGTAGTTTCAACTTCTTGGTCTTATTCATTTCAGGCTCTAGACCCCTATTTTCCGCCTCAAAAATTAGTAGTGCTTTATAATACGCAAACTATAACTGTAAAAAGTACAAAAGTATTGTTTAAAGATTTGTACGATCAAATTCGCTTAAACACTGTGGTTTTACCAGGTTATCCAGGAACAGATACTCCACAAGAAAACGATGATAGTTTTTTCTCATCAGGTCGTCTTCCTTTTTTGGTTCAAGTTGAAGCTAATATTGGCGGAATTAAAAAAGAAATTAATTTAATTGACCTTCATGCCCGTGCGAATAGCGGAACTGATATTTCAAAATACAATCAGCGCAAGTATGATATTGACTATTTAAAAGATGCGCTAGATGCTGAATATCCAGATGCGAATTTAATTCTTTTAGGAGATTTTAATGATGATGTAAAAGCTTGGGTTGGAAATGCAAGTACAGCTTCTTCTTATAAGAAATTTGTAGATGATACTACTAATTATAATGCTTTAACATTAGGAATTAGTCAGGATGGAGCTTATAGTTTTTTAAGTTCGGGAGGATTTTTAGATCATATCTTAATTTCTAATGAATTGAATGATGATTATATCACAAACTCAATTGCAGTTTACGATCCAAGAAATGATATTGCAAATTATACCACAACAACATCAGATCACGGACCAGTAATTGCTCGTTTTGAATTAAAGCAAGATGTGCTTTCTACACCAGATTTTGGAAAAAACAAATATTTTGTAAAAGCTTATCCAAACCCTGCTACAGACTTTTTAAATTTTGATGTAAAAACAACGCAAGGAAGAGATTTAAAAATCAGATTATACGATTTTAATGGTCGTGCTATTGGAAATCCAATCAGTGTTAAAAATGAATCTGAAGTTAGTACAGCAGTTGTTGCTGTTGGAAATTTAGTTTCAGGAGTTTATTTCTACACGGTTACAGAAAATAATAAAGTGATTTTTAAAGATAAAGTCATCAAGAAGTAAAAATCTTCTATAAAAATAGAAAAGGCAGTCATTTTAAGACTGCCTTTTTTTATATAAATATTTTTTTCAATTCCTCTAAATCAATATTACTTTGATCTGAAAAGTTAAAGAAATAATCCAATTGCCATTTTTGTGTTTTCTGAGCCTGTTTACTTGTAGTTTCATCCCAAGGCGGATAAACTCTTGTAGCTCTTATTCCTTCTTTATTTTGAGTAGAAAAAATGCCTTTTTCAAGTAACGTTTTCTTCGGAAAAATAAATTGTCCCCAATTTTGATCTTTTCGAACAGTCACAATTACAAAATCAATAGTATCCGAATAATCAAAAGGTTCAATTATACCTGATTGGTTTCGTTTCCATAATGTGACGAACTGTCCCGTTTTGGTTGGGGTAATTTTCGCCTCTCTATAACAAATGTTTTTATTGTCTAACTGAAAACGAAATGCACTGTATTCTTCACTTTCGCGTTCCTTTTCTAAAGAAGTCATCTGCAAATCTGTTCTGTCAAAAATACTTTCTTTGCTCAATATTAAATCAGCTGAGCCAATGGTAAAATTCATAAAAATCTATTTTAAAAATAGTTTGAAAATTACTACAAATTTACTTTAGAAATTAACATTCAGTCCAAAATTTAATCCCCATTGGAACTGGTTGAAAGACTGGCTATTTAACGGATTGATATAATAATTCACAGCAGGTTCAACAAAAACATTGGTCTTTTTGTACACGCGATATTGCACCGTACTGCTCAAAGTAGAACCATAAACATAATCATTGGCATTCATATTCTCTCCAATCGAATGTCCGTCTAGAGCCACATTATTAGAAATTAATTTACCAACAAAACCACCAGTATTTAAGTTAATGCTCGCTTTATTTTTATTGAAAACAGAATAAGAAACCTCAAGAGGCATTTCTACATATCTTAAATTTTGATCTAATTTACCAGTTTGCACGTTTTCATTTTTCAAAGCTTCTTTTGTGCTATTTGAAATAAAAAGATAACCTTGGCTTGTCGGGTCTGCTGAAACAACGGGACTGTTATTGCTATCGGCATTTAGAGTGCCAGGATTAAAAAAAGCATTGCTTTTGGCACTTAAATACGATACATTGGCAACACTCTGTCCTAATTCACTAATTTTTAATCCAGAACCAACAGCCCATTTTTTGTTAATGCTGTATTTTGTTTTTACACCATAAGAATTAGACTGTTTAGAATCGTTTACGTTACCCAATGTTTTTTCGTTCTTAGTATTTTCAGAACTTGCAACACCTGCAAAAACGGCAACTGCCCATCTTTCTTTTTTGTTGATCAGATTGTCTTTTTTCTCCTTTTCTTCTTTTTCCTTTTCTGGAGCTAAAATTCCTTTTTCTAAATTTTGAAGTTCAGCCAGCTGTATAGAATCTGTTTTACTCAAACTGTTGGTAATTTTCAGATCGTCTTTTATGATAACCGCTTTGTCAGTTCGCTTGTTCTCATTTTTACCCGAAACAGCATTATTTGAATTATATGTATTGCTATTTGCAAAAGAGTTATTATTTACAGAATAGTGCTGATTATTGAAAGCGAGATTTTTATTGTTTTTCGCAGCAATTTGTTCTTCAAAAATAGAATTTGAAAGTTGTTTTTTTGCATTCGAATTAAACTTGCTTTGTTTTCCAAATGCAATTCGTTCTTCAGAAATTCCTTTGTTTGAAGATTTTACATTATTTCCTAAAATAGATTTTTTAGAAGATTTTACAATTGATTTTTCTTCTGAGCCAGAGTTTTGGTATGCAACAGATTGGTTCGGAACATTTGCAGAAACAACTGTACTAGATTTTTTAGAAGATTTTACAATTGATTTTTCTTCTGAGCCAGAGTTTTGATATGCAACAGATTGGTTCGTAGCATTTACTGGAGATACAGCGTTAGATTTAGAATCTTTTTTATCAGTTTTGTTCTTAGAGTTTGTTTCTGCTACAGAAGTTTCTTGAGATTGAATTTGTGAGTCAGTATTGAATTGATTCTTTATAGCATTTTCATGTAATGAATCTATTGTTTTGCCAGTATTTTTATTTCGATTTAACCCTTTGTTATTATGAATGTCGTTTGTTTTTTTGTCAATGACAACGCTGTTTGTGTTGTTTTCTAAATTGCCATTGTTGAGGTTTATATTTTCAGATGAATTAGTAAAATGTAAAATTGAAGGCAGAAGCAACCCTAATAATAAGCATGCAGCAGCCGACCACCAAAGAACAACTCTCTTCTTCTTTTTAGGTTTGTCTAATTTTTCTTCAATCTGACTCCATAATTCTGGAGGCGGAACACTCGAAAAGTCTTCCATTGATGAAAAAATATCTTCTATTTTTTGCTTCTTCATGCTATCTTAAAATTTTTTATGCTCAAAATTCGCTTTTGTAATATGTGTTTGGCGCGATTTAAATTTGATTTTGATGTTCCTTCGGAGATTTTTAATAGTTCCGCAATTTCTCTGTGCTTCATTTTTTCAAATACATACAAGTTAAAAACCGTTCTATATTGATCTGGTAAATCCCGAATATACTCCAGCAGTTTTTCCTGTTCTATCGGAATAGCTTCTAGTTCCTCTTCTTCAATAAAATCTGTGTCGGGATCAAAAACATCTAAAAAGAAACTTTCTTTTTTCTTTTTGTTTAAAGTTTCAATGAGTTTGTTTATAAAGATTCGTTTTAACCAGCCTTCAAAACTTCCTTCAAATTTATATTGGCTTATTTTCTGAAAGGCAATTACAAATGCTTCCTGAAAAACATCTTTTGCGTCATCTTCGTTCTTCATATATTTCAAACAAATACCATATAAAACAGGAGAGAACAACTGATAAATTTTCAGCTGTCCCTCTCTGTCATTTTTAATGCACAGTTTGATATATTTTTCTAACTCGTCTTTCAAGAAATGGTTCAAATTTGATTTGGCAAAAATAGTTTTAAATAGCTTACAAAACTATCTTTTAAAAATAGTTCGAGTACCATCTTGACTATTGCTTACAATGGTTAGGTTTTGATTGTCAAGGTTTTCTATTACATAAGTTTTTCCTTCAAACGTAATTAGATCATGTTCTGACTGATCAAAATATCCCTTTCCTTTTTCTATCTGATAAGTACTGTTTCTAATTTCTACATTGTTTTTATAAGTAATAACCCTTCCGTCTGGGGTGAAAATAATTTTCTTAGTAAATCCAATTGTTTTTGGCGTAGCTACATAAGGATTGTTTGAACCTCCGATAGATTTTTCCCAAGTCCAAGTATTTACTATTGATCCTGCTGCTTCTTTAGAATCATTAATAGAAATCATTGATGTAAAAAGAAAACAGATAATAAAAGATAAAAAGAGTTTCTTCATGACCGAATTATTATTTTAAACTTGTAATTTTTTCTTGAATCGCTTTTTTGAAAAGTTTTATTTCAGTGCTTTGATCTGCAGTATCGTTATTGTCGATGTAAACTTTTGTAGTGCTTGCTCCTTGACGAAGTTCAAAATAAATTCCGCCTTGATCTGCAGCATCTGGAGAACCATAAGTTTTAGTTTGTCCTTTTAAAGCTAAAATTTCAGCAGGAACACTTTTTAATAATAGAGCATATTCGCCTCTCTTAATTGTTGGAGTATATCTATATTGTCCAAAATCATATTGATTAGCACCAACGTTTAAGAATTTTAAAGTATTATAATCGTTAATCTGATAGAATTTTTGGCAGTCAGAACTTAAACATTTGTTATTGAAACTTCCAATAATCATATTGTCTGGACTTTCTGTTGTTTTATTGAAAATCATTCCTTTTGATGTTTTCGGAATCAAAACAAAATCATAAGGATAAGTAGGAGCTTGGGTTACGTTTTCGCCTTCAGCAGGAGCTTTTTCGTAGTAATTAACAACGATTTCGCAATTGTTTTCTATAATAGAAGTAATTTTGATGGCATATCCGCTTGTAGGTTTAGCGCCTGCAAAAATTCCAACAAGATATTCTTTTGTAAAATCAATATTAGGGTCACTTGCAACTGGACAGTTGTTATCATGTTTTGTAAAAAACTCATCCATTTTTTCTTGAGATACAATAACAGCCGCAGCTGGATTATTAGGCATTGACTTTACACTATAATTACATGCGAAAGGAAAACCAGTAAAATTTACAACTGTATTAGCTCCACAATCTACATATTTATTTCCGTCATTGAGAGAACAAGCACTGAATCCAAAGGCTACAAACAAGCCAAGCATTAATTTTTTCATAATCATTTTAATAGGTTTATATCTTAGTAGATAATGGTTTTGAAAAAAGGTTGCGTTGAGGTTTAATTTTTTTTGAAAAATAAAATGTTGGTTTAGTTGGATTTGAAAATGAATTAGTGAAATTTCTATTTTAAAAACTAAGCACTACGTATTATTGCGTACTTTTACGTAAAATTAACTTAGTTATGACTGATTATATACCGTTTTTATTAGGCTTTGTTGTGGCGCTTTTTGCAGGAATCTACGTAGGTAGAATGCTTTCTGCATCAAAATTTCAGTCAGAAAAAGCTATTTCTGAAGAGAGATTAAATGCGTTAAATAGTCAATTGCAAATGTTAAAAGAGCAGTTTGAAAGTGAAAAGAATAATTTTCAGAAACAATTGCAGTTTAGTATTTCTGAAAAAGAAAACATTCGAACAGAAAAAGACAGTTTGGCTATTCAGCTTTCTAAAAAAGAGGTCGATTTTGAAAATTTGTGGGAGCGTCATAAAGAACAAAAAAGTGAAATTAATGAACTGCAGGAAAAATTTACCAAAGAGTTTGAAAATCTTGCCAACAAAATCTTAGAAGAAAAATCGGCAAAGTTTACCGAGCAAAATACCGTAAACATGAAAAATATCCTAACGCCTTTGCAGGATAAAATTCATGTTTTTGAGCAGAAAGTAGAACAGACCCATAAAGAAAGCATCGATTATCATGCGGCGCTTCGTCAGCAGATAATTGGCTTGAGCGAAATGAATGCGCAAATGAGCAAAGAAACCTTAAATCTTACCAAAGCGTTAAAAGGCGATAGTAAAATGCAAGGAAATTGGGGCGAATTGGTTCTGGAACGCGTTCTGGAAAAATCAGGATTAGAAAAAGGAAGAGAATACGAAGTGCAACAGAGTTTTACAAATAGTGAAGGAAATCGTGTTTTACCAGATGTTGTAATTAATCTTCCTGACGGTAAAAAAATGATTGTTGATTCAAAAGTTTCGCTTTCGGCTTATGAAAAATGGGTAAATGAAGAATCAGAACTTTTAAAAATAGAATTTCTTAAAGAACATGTGATTTCCATAAAAAGACATGTCGAGCAGTTGGGCAGCAAAAACTATCATGACTTATACCAAATGGAAAGCCCAGATTTTGTTTTGCTTTTTATTCCGATGGAGCCAGCTTTTGCCGTTGCCTTAAACGAAGATCCTACATTGTATACCAAAGCTTTTGATCGGAATATTGTTATTGTAACGCCAAGCACGCTTTTGGCCACTTTACGTACTATTGATAGTATGTGGACCAATCAGAAACAGCAGGAAAATGCCTTAGAAATTGCAAGGCAGGCAGGGGCTTTGTATGACAAATTTGAAGGTTTTGTAACCGATTTAGTCCGAATTGGAAATAAAATAAAAGATACCAAAACTGAATATGAAAGTGCAATGAATAAATTGGTTGACGGAAAAGGAAACCTGATTTCTAGTGTAGAAAGATTAAAGAAAATGGGTGCAAAAGCCAAGAAATCCCTTCCAGATAATATTATTGCACGAGCCATAAATTCAGATGAAAATGAATTATTGAACTAAGAAGAAATATTTAAACACATAGAAACATAGAATTTAGATTGGGAAAAAAAGGCGTTTCACTTGCATAAATACACATAGCTATGAGTTAAGAAAAATAGCTTTGAGAATAAAATATAAACACATAGAAATTTAGAAATTTAGATTGAGAAAGGCATTTCAATTGCATAGATTTACATAGCTATGTGTTAGAAACTAGTTTCTTTCAAAACCCTTTTTAAAAGAAAAAAAATCTATGTTTCTATGTGTTAGAAAAAAAAAACACACAACTAATCATAAAAAACATTCCAAAAACAAAAACATGAGTACAGATTTTAAACCCGTTTCTTCATCAAAAGTTAGTATATCAGAATTAATGCTGCCATCGCACACTAACTTTAGCGGAAAAATTCACGGAGGATATATTTTACTATTATTAGATCAAATTGCTTTTGCATCGGCATCAAAATTTAGCGGAAATTATTGTGTAACAGCTTCTGTCGACACGGTAAACTTTCTTAAGCCAATTGAAGTTGGAGAATTGGTAACCATGAAAGCTTCTGTAAATTATGTTGGAAGAAGCTCTATGATTGTCGGTATTCGCGTAGAAGCAGAAAATATTCAGACAGGAGTTATTAAACATTGCAATTCGTCTTATTTTACAATGGTTGCTAAAGACAAAGAAGGGAAAAGTGTGCAAGTTCCAGGATTAATTTTATCGAACTTAGAAGAAGTGCGCCGTTTTAGAAAAGCAATAAAACATATAGAAGTTAGAAAAGAAGTAGAAGAACACGAAAAATTGGCCAATATAAACTCTATTGAAGATTTAGCAAGCCTAGAAAAGTATAATGTCCTTTTAGAAATTAGCTAAATTTTCTTATATTTATTTAATGCACATTAAATATTAGAAATTATGGTCAAGTTTGGATATACTATTTTATACGTTGAAAATGTCGAAGAATCTATTGCGTTTTATGAAAACGCTTTCGGTTTTTCGAGAAAGTTTGTTACGCCAGAAGGGGATTATGGCGAATTGATTACGGGAGAAACAACACTTTCGTTTGCTTCGAAGAAATTAGCATCAAAAAGTTTACCCGATGGTTTTATAGAAAGCAGTCTGGAAGATAAGCCTTTTGCTATAGAAATTGGTTTTATTACAGATAATGTTCCCGAAGTTTTACAGAAAGCAACTTCTTTTGGTGCTGTTATAGTTTCAGAACCTGTAGAAAAACCTTGGGGGCAAATTGTGGCGTATGCAAGAGACTTAAATGGATTTTTGATTGAGATTTGTACCGAGGTTAAAATGTAATTTTGAGAACATTTTACATCTCAGAATTCACATTTAACAGAAAAAAAATTCACAAATTTTTAGCATTACTCGCAGAACTTTTAAAGGAGAAATTTCGTAACTTTAAGTGTAATTATTGGGTTACGGAATTTTTTCACTGAGTATTGCCGTTCGATTTTTCAGATGAATAAGAATCTGATTTTTTATATTCTCCTAATCAGAATAAATTGAATGACATAATTGTTTAAATGTAGACGATTATGAAAACAACTACCTTACTATTTTTATTTTTTACCGCCATTTCTGTCATTGCCCAAGACAAGTTTTTTACTAATACAGGAACAATAAATTTTGAAGCCTCTGTTCCTTTGTTTGAAGAAGTGAAAGCAGTAAATAGACAAGTTGCCATACTTTTGGAGCCGAGAACAAGCACTTTTATCTGTACAGTTATTGTTAAAGATTTTCGCTTTAAATTAGATCTCATGCAAGAGCATTTTAATGAAAATTATATGCAAAGCAATCGCTATCCTAAAGCTGTATTTAAAGGAAAAATTGAAAAATTCGATTTAAAAGATATTAATGAGGTTGAAAAGCAATATCAGATAAAAGGGAAACTTAATTTACGCGGAAAATCAAAAGAGATTATCGTAAACGCTTTGATTAAAAGAGTGCCAGAAGGCATTCAGGTTATTTCAGATTTTCCAATTTTGGTGTCTGATTTTAATATTCATATTCCAAGCTCTATAGCGTCAAAAATTGCTACAACGGCCAATACAGAACTGACGGGTATTATTCGCAGTGATGAGACAATGTTGACTTTGAAATAAGAGTTACTTTATACAATTGATAAGCGTCTTTTCTAAATCGGTAAATTGAAACTCGAAACCTGTTTTCTGAATTTTCTCTGATGAAACACGCTGTCCGGTTAAAACCGCTACGCTCATTTGCCCAAGCATAATCTTTAATACAAAAGGCGGAACTTTGGGCAACCATATAGTATAATCGTACAGCTTAGCCAAAGTTTTAGAAAATCTGGCGTTTGTTGTATTATCTGTTACACAAGCATTGTAGGCACCTTCTAATTTTGTGTCTTCAATGCTTTTTAAATAGATCTGGCATAAATCTTCAATATGAATCCAAGGCAGATATTGTTTTCCAGAACCCAAAATAGCGCCAAAACCAGATTTAAATGTAGGAGTCATTTTTTTTAAAAAGCCTTCATTTTTACCTAAAACGATACCAGTTCTAATTTTAACTGTCCGAATATTTAAAGAACAGATTTTATCTGCGGCACTTTCCCATTTTTGGCAAGTTGTGCCTAAAAAATCATCAGCTGGGGGTGTATTTTCAGTACATATTTTATGACTTGTAACTGCCCCATAAATTCCGATGCCAGAAGCAGAAACAAAAGCTTCCAATTTTTTATTATTCATTTCTAAAACGGAATAAATCATTTCGACCGGTCTAACACGACTTTCGATAATGGCCCTTTTACGTCTTTTGGTCCATCTTTTTTTGACAATTCCTTCGCCAGCTAGATGAATGATGTAATCGGCATTTAGAATTGCATTTTTGTCAATATAGTTTTTCTTGATATCCCATTTGTAATAGGTAACTCTAGGAGTATCTTCTCTATCGGAACGGCTCAAAACAGACACAGAAAAACCTGCTTCGATTAGGACATCTGTCAAATGTTTTCCAATGAAACCACTTCCACCTGTCAATAGAACATTTTGAGTCATAATAGTTTATAATATATTTAACAGTCTTACTTGTTTAAGGATTAGTAAAGGTACTTAAACAATGTTTACCTTTATGGCAAATTCTAAATTTTAATAAAATGGCGACTAAAAAAAAGGTAATTACCAAAGATGATATCGTTTCAAAATATATGGAAGAGGTTTTAGAAAAAGGTCAAAAACCAAAATCGGTTTATCATTTTGCCAAAGAAAATGATTTTACTGAAGCTGAGTTTTATGCTTTTTTTGGAACATTAGAAGGTTTAGAAAAAGAAATATTCCGACTGTTTTTTGAAAACACAGTCAATCTTCTTCATAAGAATGAGGAATACCAGGGATATGATATGAAAAATAAAATGCTGAGTTTTTATTTTACTTTCTTCGAAATCTTGACTGCCAATAGAAGCTATGTTTTACAATCGCTTAAAATTGATAAAAATCCAATTAAAAATTTAGTTCAGTTAACTACACTTCGAAACAGTTTTAAAGAATATGTTGCTGAAATCCTGACAGACGATTACAGATTGGAACAGGAAAGATTTCAAAAATTTCAAGAAAAAGCCATTCAGGAATCTTCTTGGCTACAATTAATGCTGACTATTAAATTTTGGATGGAAGACGAATCTCCGGCTTTCGAAAAGACAGATATTTTTATTGAAAAATCTGTTAATGCTTCATTCGAATTGATGAATGTCGCGCCAATGAATCATCTGATCGATTTTGGGAAATTTTTGTTCAAAGAAAAAGTATACAGCAGATAATGAAAACAATAGACTATATTCCAACTTCAAAAATAGAACGAGCAGGAAAATTGGTTCAGACGGGTGCTAAAATTGGTGTAAACTACGTAAAACATTATGCCGAAAAAATAGTAAATCCCGATTTGACCCGAGATAAACTAAACGAGAATAATGCCGAAGATATTTATGACGGACTAAAAAGCTTAAAAGGAAGTGCGCTTAAAGTAGCGCAGATGTTAAGTATGGATAAGAATTTTCTTCCGCAGGCTTATGTGGAAAAGTTTTCGTTATCACAATTTTCTGTCCCGCCACTTTCTGCTCCTTTAGTTTTAAAAACGTTTAAAAGCAATTTTGGAAAAACGCCTTATGAAATTTTTGACGAATTCAATCCAAATTCGGTAAACGCTGCAAGTATTGGTCAAGTGCATTTGGCAAAGAAAGGAGACAAAAAACTGGCAGTTAAAATTCAATATCCAGGAGTTGCCAATAGTATTTCGTCAGATTTGGCTTTAGTAAAGCCTATTGCTATTAGAATGTTTAATCTACAAGGAAAAGATTCTGATAAATACTTCAAAGAAGTCGAAGATAAACTGATTGAAGAAACGAACTATTTGCTTGAATTAAAGCAAAGTCAAGAAGTTGTAGAGGCTTGCAGTAAGATTGAAAACATCACTTTTCCGAATTATTATCCAGAGTTTTCGTCAGAGAAAATCATTACAATGGATTGGATGACGGGAATTCATCTTTCTGAATTTACAGCCGTAAATAAAGATCAAGAAGCCGGAAATAAATTAGGTCAAGCGCTTTGGGATTTTTATATGTATCAAATTCATGTTTTGAGGAAAGTACACGCAGATCCACATCCAGGAAATTTCTTGGTTGATGATAAAAATCAATTAATCGCTTTAGATTTTGGCTGTATGAAACAAATTCCAGATGATTTTTATACGCCGTATTTTGAGTTGATCAATAAAAATGTGATTACTGACGAAAAGCTTTTCAATCAGAAATTATTCGAATTGGAAATTCTTCGTCCAGACGATACATCTGCAGAAATCGAATATTTCACCGAAATGTTTCATGATTTATTGTCTCTGTTTACGAAACCGTTCCAAAACGAAACTTTCGATTTTGCCGATGAAAAATTCTTTAATGCAATTGCTGAATTAGGTAAGCGTTTCTCAGAAGACACAAATCTTAAAAAAATGAACGGAAATCGCGGTTCTAAGCACTTTATTTATATGAATCGTACTTTCTTCGGTTTGTATAATTTAATGTTTGATTTGAAAGCTAAAATTGTAGTTGATAATTATTTGAAATACTAATTAATAGTTTCTTTTTGTTTTAAGTTTCAGGTTTCAAGTTGGCTGAACTTTAGATATAGAACTTTGTCAAAGTTTAAAACTTTGACAAAGTTTTTTTATTTAGTTTGTCATCCTGACGAAGGAAGGATCACACGAGAAACTCCGCAATCATAATCGATAATCTTTGTCGAGTTACGTGTGTGATCCTTCCTTCGTCAGGATGACAAGATTGTGTGTAATTGGAATTTGGAATTTAAAAATTTGGAATTTATTTAATTATTCCCTTTTTGTAAGTTGCAATCGCACGATCTCTCGCAAAAGCATGATCAACCATAGGCTCATTATAACCAAAATCAAATTCAGGAATCCATTTGCGAATGTATTCTCCTTTTTCGTCAAATTTCTTTTGTTGGATTTCTGGATTAAAAACTCTGAAATAAGGTGCGGCATCACAACCTGTTCCTGCTGCCCATTGCCAGTTTCCTACATTTGAAGCTAATTCGAAATCTAGAAGTTTTTCTGCGAAATAAGCTTCGCCCCATTGCCAGTTAATGAGTAAATGTTTGCATAGAAAACTTGCGACTACCATACGCACGCGATTGTGCATATATCCAGTTTCGTTTAACTGACGCATTCCGGCATCGACCATCGGATATCCGGTTGTTCCAGAACACCAGCGTTTGAAATCTTCTTCGTTATTTCGCCATTGAATTCCGTCATAATTAGATTTGAAATTATGATTGACGCAATTCGGAAAACTAAACAGAATTTGAATAAAGAATTCTCTCCAGATCAATTCGCTTAAAAAAGTCTGGTTTTTTCGGTTTGCCCAATTTACCAATTTACGAATACTCACAGTTCCGAAACGCAAATGTGGCGAAAGATAAGACGTGCTGTCTAAAGCTGGAAAATCTCGTGTTTCTTTATAATTAGCAATTTGAGATAAATTATGCGGAAGAACTTTTATAGAGCTTCTTTCAAAACCAATTTCGGTTAAGTCAGGAAACTTGAAATTATTTTTTGAAAAATTAGAGTGATATGAAGTAGAATCATATTCAGGAGCAGAACCCAAAAAATGATATTTCTCCAGCCATTTATTTTTATAAGGTGTGTAAACCGTATATGGAAGTCCGTCTGCTTTTGTAATTTCTTTTTCTTCGAAAATTACGTGATCTTTAAAAGAAAAAGATTCAATGTTGTTTTCTTTTAATAAATATGAAATTTCAGTATCACGTTTGGTAGCAAATGGTTCATAATCTTTATTAAAGAAAACGCTTTGAATGTCAAATTCTTCAATTAGCGATTTCCAAACGTCAGTAGTTTTTCCTTTTTTGATTAAGATGGAAGAATTTAGTTTGTTTAATTCTGAATTTATTTTTTCTAATGAATCATAGATAAAAGTTACTCTGGCATCGTTTTTAGGAAGATGTTCTAGAATGTCATCATCAAAAATAAAAAGAGGTACAACAGGAAAATCTGATTGCAAAGCATGAAATAATCCCGTATTGTCTTCTAAACGTAAATCGCGTCTGAACCAGAATAAAGTAACTTTTTGTTTTGTCATTTTTTCATGTGATTTTTTAAACACATAGAAACATAGATTTATTTTACTTTTTAAGAAGTTTGGAAAGAAACTAGTTTCTAACACATAGCTATGTGTGTTTATGCAAGTGAAACGCCTTTTTTCTCAATCTAAATTCTATGATTCTATGTGTTTGAATTTTTAAGCGTTTTTAGAATTAAATAACTCTTCGATTTTGTTATATCTGTAATCGAAAATGTTTTTCAGTTTGTTTTTTACGACTAAACGGTTTATGATTCTTCCTAGAATTCCGAATGGGAGAGCGTAATGAACAATGTCGGTCATTTTTGTTCCTCCATCTGGTGTTGGTTCAAAGAAATGTTTATGATGCCAAAGTTTATAAGGCCCGTATTGCTGAATATCTACAAAATACTCATTTTCTTGGCAAGCCGTAATTTCGGTTACCCAAGACATTTTGATACCCAAAAGCGGTTTTAAGGTGTAAGTGATAATTTGTCCGTGATACATGCGTTTGCCGTCATAATCCTGAATTTGAAAATTCATATTATCGAGCGTAATAGTTTGCAGGTTTTTTGGACTAGAGAAAAAATCCCAGCAATCTTCTACACTTGCATTTATATGCTGTACGGTCACTATTTTGTATAATTTCATAATCAAATTGTTCTTGAAAAACGTCCAAATAATGCTATATTTTATAATATTTAAAAGGTACAAACAACATTCCGAAACATTCTCCTTTTTCTTTCTGTAAATGTTTATGGTGTATTTTATGCGCTTTTCTAAGTCCGATGAGGTATTTGTTTTTAGTGTTTTTAAACCATTTAAATCGTTGATGGATTAAAACATCATGGATTAGAAAATAACAAGCGCCATAAAGTGTAATACCACATGCGATAAAAAAAAGATAATTAAATCCGCCTTCGACACCAAAGTAGAATAAAATAATACTCGGAGTGGCGAAAATGACAAAGAAAATATCATTGCGCTCAAAGGTATTTTCGTATTTCGGCTGATGATGATCGGCGTGAAAATACCACATAAAACCATGCATGACGTATTTGTGCGTAAGCCACGTAACACATTCCATGAAAAGAAAAACGCCTAAAAAGATTAAAAAAGAAATCATTTTGTAATGTTGATGTTTTAAAATTATCGTTTTATTGTTTTTGAGTTTTGCTTTAGATTGTAAAAAGATTGACTCAAAAAGGTTTTTGTTTGTATTTAAGTTCTTAATTCTCTCAATCTTGTCATTTCGACGAAGGAGAAATCTTCGCAAGTAGCTCCTCAACAGTATGCCAATCTTTGTAGAGTTTCTCGTGAAGATTTCTCCTTTGTCGAAATGACAAACTGTTGGCTTTATTGATAACTCTACAACTGAATAAGATTACACAAGTTTCAGCTTATAAGTCACAAAAGACTGCGCCAAAAGTCCTGCTTTTGTATAATTAGAAACGCGAATCCTAGAATTCCCAATTTCGTAATACGGAGTGTTTTTTAGCTTTTTTAATAGTTTTTTATAATAAACATAAGCAGTATAAACTCCGAATTTGGCTTCGATAGGCAACTTTACAATTCCTTGATAGGCAATTCTAAAATCTTCTTCTATTTCTTTGATAATCTGGTTTTTTGAATCTTCGTTAAAGTTATTCAAGTTTATGCCCGGGAAATAAGAACGGTTTAAGATCGTGTCATCGTCTTTTAAATCTCTAAGGAAATTTACTTTCTGAAAAGCCGATCCTAAACGCATGGCTTCATATTTCAGTTGTTCGTATTTGTGTTCTTTACCAGTCACAAAAACTTTTAGACACATTAAGCCCACAACATCCGCAGAACCATAAATATAATCGATGTATTCGGTTTGTGTTTGATAATTTGATTTTATGAGATCCATTTTCATGCTTTTTAGAAAAGCCTGAACCAAATCGTCGGTAATGTTATATTCTTTTACCGTTTGCTGAAAAGAATTCAAAATCGGGTTTAAACTGATGCCCAATTCCATTGCTTTGTAATATTCTTTTTCAAAATCTTCAATTAGGTATTCTTTTTCGTAGCCGTGAAATGAATCTACAATTTCATCGGCAAAACGCACAAATCCGTAAATGCTGTAAATAGCATCGCGAATACTTGGCGAAAGCATTTTTACAGCAAGAGAAAATGAAGTGCTGTAATTTTTGGTAACCAATTTGCTGCATTTGAAAGAAACGGCGTCGAATAGTGATTTCATTTTTTAAGATCTAAAAGATTTTTGAATTAATTCAGCTGCTAGTTTTCCTGAAATTAAAGCAGGCGGAACACCTGGACCAGGAACGGTTAACTGCCCTGTAAAATATAGATTCCTGACTTTTTTGCTTTTCAATTTTGGTCTCAAAAAAGCCGTTTGCAATAAAGTATTGGCCATTCCGTAAGCATTTCCTTTGTACGCATTGTAATCGGAAACAAAGTCGTTTTTACAGAATGATCTTTTAAAGATAATGTTATTTTTAATTTTTTGCTGGGTAAGTTCTTCAAAACGAGAAATGATTTTTTCAAAATATTCTTCTCTAAGTTCTTCAGTATCTTCGATTCCAGGTGCAAGCGGAATCAAGAAAAATCCAGATTCCATTCCGTCTGGTGCCGCAGTTTTATCTGTTTTTGATGGAAAGTTAGCGTAGAATAACGGAGCTTCTGGCCACTTTGGCTGATCATAAATTGCCGCTGCATGCTGATTGAAATCGACATCAAAAAACAAAGCATGATGCGAAATGTTTTCTATTTTTTTATCAAAACCAATAAAAAATAGGAGAGAAGAAGGTGCAAAAATTCTATTCTCCCAATATTTTTCAGAATACATTCTGTGTTCGCTGTCAAGTAAAGTCTCAGAATGCTGATAATCTGCTCCACTTAGAACTATATCTGCTTTTATATTTTCTCCATTAATTACAATTCCAGTTGCAGTTTTATTCTCAACAAGAATTTTTTCTATTGGTGAATTAGTTTTAATAGTTACGCCAAGTTCTAGAGCCAGTTTTTCGATTCCTCGAATAACATCAAACATTCCCGTTTTTGGATGCCAGGTTCCGAGACCGAAATCGGCATAATTCATAAAATTGTAAAACGAAGGAGTTTTGGCTGGTTTTGCTCCGAGAAATAAAACAGGGAATTCCAGAATCTGAATTAATCTTTCATTTTTAAAATTTTTTCGAATATCACTGCTGACATTCTTAAAAAACTGATCCAATTTTAAAGCAGTTTCTTTTGTGATTAATTCGAGTGGAGAAATTCCTGGACGATACACTAAATTCTTAATAGCAATATCGTAGTTGCTTTTAGCTTGGTCAATAAAATTCTGCAGTTTTACACCGCTTCCTTTTTCTATAGTTTCAAAAGTGTATTTTATTTCTTCTAAATTATCATAGATGCTGATAAAATCATTGATTCCGAAATAAACCCTATAAGCTGGATTTAATTTTATCAGTTCGTAGTAGTCAGAAGGTTTTTTATTGAAATCCTGAAAGAAACGTTCAAAGACATCAGGCATCCAATACCAGCTTGGTCCCATGTCAAAAGTGAAGCCGTCTGCTTTAAACTGTCTCGCACGTCCGCCAATTGTATTGTTTTTTTCGTAAACAGTTACCTCGTTTCCTTGTTGGGCAAGGTAACATGCGGCTGCTAAAGAAGAGAAGCCTGAACCTATTATTTGAATCGTCTTTCTCATTTGTTTAACAAATATAAGAAAAACTTAAACAAAATTAAATTAAAGCATGTTAATAGTTTCTTCCATAGAATCAAAAATACGGATTCTATCTGTTAGAACTTTTTGGTCAATGTGTTCAACCATTTTACCCATAAGCCAGATTTCGTTGTTTTCCTGTAGCAATTTCTGTCCCATAGATTTTACATACTGATTAATTACGCTTCTGTCAGGTTGAACAGTCATGAAAGAAATGAACGTAATGTTCTCAAAATGTTTGGTTAAATCCTGAAGGTTTTCAATTGGCATGCTTTCTCCAAGATAAATGGTTTTGTAACCTTTATCAAGAATTTCATATTGCAAGTACAATAATCCGATCTGGTGAATTTCGTTTAACGGAAGTGATAAAACAAAAATACGATCGGTTTTGATTGGTTTTCTAATCTGAAGGCTTTCGGTGTAAATTAAGATTTTCTGCTTAATCAAATGACTCATGAAATGTTCATTTGCAGGAGTGATGGTTTCAGACTGCCATAATAATCCCAGTTCTTTTAAAAGAGGTAAAAAATGTTCTTTAAAAACTTCTTTAAATGTTTTTTCGGTAATTAGCCAATCAAATGTGTTAAAGAATAACTCTTGATCAAAATTCATCATTGCCATTTTAAAAGATGTAATGGCGTAGTTTTGAGAGTTTTTCTTCGAGATTATTTCGCGTACCAGTTGTGGTATCTTTTCTTCAGGGTATGTTGCAATTTTAGAAATCTTATAGCCGTATTCGTGCAATAACGTTATATTTAAAAGTTTCTGCAGATTGTGAAGGTTGTAAAATCTAATATTAGTATCGGTTCGCATAGGTTCAAGGATGTTGTATCTCTTTTCCCAGATGCGTATGGTATGCGCTTTTATTCCAGATAAGTTCTCAAGATCTTTAATGCTGAAAACAGTTTTAATATTGTTTATCATTTTTTGCGATTAAGTCAACAAATGTAAAATAAAATCTTAGATTCGGCCTTAAAACTACATTAAAAAGATAGAGGATTAGAGGTTTAGGTATTCAAAATATATTTTTTACCTATAATCAGGTATATAATTTTTAAGAAATATATTACTTTGATAAAAAAAATGGTCTGCATATCAAAAATATGCAGACCATTTTTAATTTTTAGGCTGTTGTTATTTACAAAAAGTAGCTTTGTTTTTTATAGCGCTCTGACTTCCAAGCTCAATTGCTTTGCTGAAATCTTTGCAAGAGTTTTTCTTATCGCCAATTTTGTTGTAAGCCAAACCTCTTAGGTTGTAGGCAACGTAATCTTTCGGGTTTAAGCCTAAAGAAGCTGTACAATCATCAATTGTCCCTTGATAGTTTTGTAATTTGTAATTCACATTGGCTCTGCCTGTAAAAGCGTCGGCATTCATGCTATCCAACTCGATTGTTTTGCTAAAGTCTGCTTGAGCGCCTTTTAAATCATTTAGTTTGAATTTTGCGACACCGCGATTCTGATAAGCCTCGACAAATTTAGAATTCATGCTAATGGCTTTGGTGTAATCGGCGATTGCGCCTTTTGTGTTGCCGGCTTCAGCTTTTTTCATGGCTTTGTCAAAATAGCCTGTTGCAGATTGTGCCCAAGTTGAGCATGCCATCATTATAAATGATGCTAATAGTAGGTTTTTCATAAACTAATTTGGGATTAGTGATTTAATTATTTCCCAACGAATTTAAGAAAGTTTTTATCTTGTGAGAAAATTTCTTTTGGTAAATGAAGAAATAGTAAGAGAAAATTAAAAGAGGTTTTTCTAAAGCTATATTTTTAAGATTTGATATTTCTTAAAAAGAAAAAAGGTCAAGTAAAATAAATTACCTGACCTTTTGTGACCCGACTGGGGCTCGAACCCAGGACCCCATCATTAAAAGTGATGTGCTCTACCGACTGAGCTATCGAGTCTTCATTTCTTCAATGAGGGTGCAAATATAAGTACTTTATTTAGTTTGCAAAGCCTTTTTGGAAAGGAATTTTGAAATTAATTTCAATTGTTGTCGTAAGTGCTTACTTTGCAATGGAATATATTTTGTTTTTTTCTGTGATAATAAAGGTGCAGAATAAAAACTGCTGATTTTTCTGAATTATTTATTTGATAAGCTTTTCAAGTCTTTGCATCATTTCATCTTTTTCTCTCAACATACGCTCGTATAAGGCTATTTTTTCTTCATGCAACTGAATCAATTTGTCGATTGGATTGTTGTTGAAAGTTGGGCTGTAATTTATTAAACCTTGAGTGTCGTGAAAAGTACTAGAAATAATATTTATTGCCTGTTCTTCGTTAAAATTCTGAAATGCTTCTACAGGGATTTTTAATATTGCTGCAATTTGTTTTAGAAGATTTTCCTCAATTACATCTTTCTGCTCCAATAAAGAAATTTTCTTTTGACTCCAGTCTTCTCCTAGATCATAAGCCAATGCTTCTTGTTTTATGTTAAGCATTTCTCTAAAACGTTTCACGTTTCTTCCTTGATGTATTTTTTGTTCCATAATGAGTATTGTTTTCTAAAAGCTTAAAGATAAAGCCATGCAGGTTGAAAAAATCTGATTGCCAAAGATAAAAAAATATCCTGCAAATTATTTTTTTGTCAGATATTATATCTGTTTTGTGTGTTGTAAATAAAATTGTCGGGTAGAATTCGAACCATTTACGAGAAGATTTAAAAATCTTGAATGATGTTTATTAGTTTTATCTTTTAAAAATAATGATATATTAGCTATACAAATCAAGTTAATTGCTTTTTTATGAAAAGACAATACAGGGTATATTTTGTTATTTTGTTTTTTGCAATTGGTTGTAAAAAGAACGCAATAGATAAACTGGAAGTTAAAAATGAAACTTTTAAAAGTACAACTGATATAGTGAAAACTATAGGTGATACAACTGCTGAAATTTCAAAAAAGAGAAATAGGTATGTTAATAATATTACTGATATTTCAAAAGACTCAGTTATTGCCTGTAGGTATTTTGAATTAATGTATTCGACAAATGGCGCAAAAACTTGGAAAAATATTAAAACATCATTGATGTTTAAAGATGTAACTTTTACTGATAAAAAGATTCTTGTTGGGATTGATAGTTGGGGAGGAATTCACGAATCGGATTATTCACGAATACATATTTCAAAAGATTTTGGAAATTCTTGGGAAACAATAACTTTTGATACTAGAAAATTTTTTCCAATGGAAATAATTTCAAATCCAAAGGAGCAACTTTGTGTTCGTACAGCTGAAAATAAAGTCTATAAATTCCAAGGGACTGATTATAAGAAAGATTGGGTGTATGTAAAAACGATACCAGAAACGGAATATACAAGAGATGTAGTTGATTATCCATACGGAATAAATGATGAAAGTGATAACGTGAAGCTTTATAAAAAAAGTAAGAATAAAACGGACACGTTGGTATACTTAGATTTATGCAGTGAAGCTAGAGAAATTCTTCAAAAAGATAACATTGTGCATATTTCAGGAACAGGAACAGATAGGAAAACAGGTAAGCAATATGGGTATTATGGGCAGTTAATCCATGATGAAACATTGAAACAATATAAACTTCCTGGCTGGTTCACAAATATTAAAAAAACCAAATTTAATGTATATATCATGTGTGAAAATGGATTGTATATTGTAAAAGATGGAAAAATAAAACAGCTGTATTAAGTTTTGTAGGAAAATAAGATAACTTTGTTTAGCTCTCTTTATTTAAAAATTGTTCTAACGCCAATGCGTCAACTTATTTTAGGACGAGACAAAACATAAAAAAGCCTATTTCAAAACGAAATAGGCTTTTCTAGTGACCATGGAGGGATTTGAACCCTCACGCCCTTACGAGCACCACCCCCTCAAGATGGCGAGTCTACCGTTTCTCCACATGGCCTAAAAAGAAAAAAGGTCGAGTAAAATAAATTACCCGACCTTTGTGACCCGACTGGGGCTCGAACCCAGGACCCCATCATTAAAAGTGATGTGCTCTACCGACTGAGCTATCGAGTCATTGCTTTCAAGAAATTTAATTTGTTAATCACAAAATTTGTGACCCGACT
>Ga0308157_10001576_pt1 | contig 45044 bp, 41 predicted proteins | sample PhyBR1_FD_201035 | JGI IMG/M metagenome (GOLD analysis project Ga0308157, IMG submission 201035) | Phyllosphere microbial communities from UC Gill Tract Community Farm, Albany, California, United States - DLSLB.R1 | ecosystem: Host-associated > Plants > Phyllosphere > Unclassified | place: USA... | reverse complement strand
GCGTACGAATAAGGATTAGACGCCCACCCAGCACCCGTGATTGGTTCCAACGGGTCAGTGCTCAAGAACCCACGAGTTGACGGGTCATACAAACGAGCACCCAACCAATCCAAACCCTGAACATTCAGCTGCCCGTTACCGGTAAAGTGGCTCTTCTCTAATTGTTATTGGCAGGTCCGAGACCCGCTGGCAGGATAGATGCCACCAGCTACGACGTGACTCATGGCTCTTCTGTCCCCGGAGCAATCTGGGTGACTTGATTCTGACATGTCCATCGAGGCAGGTGGCACCAGTCCGGCCCCTTGACATGGCTTCATAGAAGGCCGTCCACACCCCACCGGGTGCGTGACTCGTTAGAGAATCGCCTGCCAAGAACCTCTCCCGGACCGGCGCCAACCACAACGGAAATCGGACCGGTGAAGGAGGCGAAACCGTCATGACCATCGTCGCAGAAAAATACGATTACGTCATCGGAATCGACACCCACGCACGAACCCACACCTACGCCATCATCAACACCCACACCGGCACCAGGGAAGCCTGTCAGGTATTCCCCACCAGCCCTGCCAGCATGAAACGCGCCCTGGCCTGGATCACCAAACGCACCTCCGGCACCTTGCTGGCAGCGGTGGAAGGAACCCGCTCCTACGGTGCGACCATCACCCACGCTCTAGTCGACGCTGGTATCGCTGTCGTTGAGGTGAAGCCGCCACGCAAGCAAGCCCGTGCCGGAGTGGGCAAGACAGACGAAATCGATGCCACCGCTGCCGCTATGAGCATCCTGCCCCAGGACATCGAACGCCTGCTCACGCCCCGTGCTGAAGGCACCCGGTCAGCGCTGAACGTGCTCGTCGCAGCTCGGGAACGAATCGACGCTGAGCGCACCCGGAACCGCAACGCACTGAACGCCTTGGTGCGGGAGATCTACCTTGGTGTTGACGCGCGCAAACCTTTGACTGACAAGCAGGTTAAGGAAGTCAGTGCCTGGCGCGAGCGTCCGACTGATTCGGTGGCGCAACGCTTCGCACGGGCCGAAGCGATCCGCCTGGCCACGGCAGTGCTTGATGCCGACAAGCTGCTGGCGCAGAACAAGGCGCAGATGGCCCCAGGGCTGATTGCTGAGTTCGGGTATGGACCGGTGACTGTCGCTTGGATCCTGATCGCGTACTCGCATACTGGCAGGGTGCATTCCGAGGCGGCATTCGCATCCTTGGCAGGGGTTGCTCCGTTGCAGGCTTCTTCCGGGAACACGGTGCGGCACCGGTTGAACCGGCATGGGGACAGAATGTTGAATCAAGCTGTGGACGTCATTGCCAAGGTACGGATGCGTACCGACCCAACGACGAAAAAATACGTGCAGAAACGTACGGCTGAGGGCCTGAGCTACCGGGAGATCAAGCGGATTCTGAAGCGGTATATCCTGCGCAAAGTTTTTCGCCAATTGCAGGTGTTGATGCCTTGACAGATCACATAGAAGGGTCAGAAATAAGAGTGTAACCACCTAAAACCAACACCCCGGATCCCGGGCATGTCATCAAAGCACGAAAAAGTCGAGGCCTTCCAGAAGAATGGAAGTTACCACACAAACATTCTTGAAAGACCTCGACGTTGCTCAATTCTACCTTCACCGCACCCGACCTCACGACATTCACCGGCCTGAACGAGCTGGGCTTAACCGCGGCCGGTCAGCATTTGAGTGAAACGAAAGCCGAAATCCTCTGTCACGTCACCAACCCTGACCCGTGGTGCCGCACCTGCGGTGAAGTGGGTGTTCCCCGCGATACCGTGATCCGCCGTCTGGCCCATCAACCTTTAGGCTGGCGGCCCACCGTGCTGGTGATCAAGCATCGCCGCTACCGATGTGCCTATTGCCGACGAGTGTGGCGTGAAGACCTCTCCCAAGCAGTGGCGCCACGACAGAAAATCAGCAGAACCGGCCTAGGTTGGGCGTTGGTCGGCTTGGTCTGCCAGCACCTGTCCGTGTCGCGGATCGCCGAAGGTCTAGGCGTCAGTTGGAACACCGCTAATGAGGCGGTATTGGCCGAAGGCCAACGCCTGCTCATTGATGACCCCACCCGCTTTGACGGGGTCAAAGTAATAGGTGTGGATGAGCATGTGTGGCGGCATACCAAAAGTGGGGACAAGTACGTGACGGTCATTGTGGACCTCACCGCTGTGCGTGATGGCACCGGTACCGCACGGCTACTGGACATGATTCCTGGACGGTCTAAAACCGTGTTCAAAACCTGGTTGGCTAAACAAGATGAACGGTGGAAGCAAGGCATTGAAGTCGTAGCAATGGACGGTTTCACTGGCTTCAAGAGCGCCGCCGTTGAGGAGTTGCCTGACGCGGTGGAGGTGTTAGACCCGTTCCATGTCGTCAAGCTCGGTTCCGAAGCCTTAGACCAGAACAGGCAACGGGTTCAGCGTGAACAGTATGGGCGGCGTGGCAGGAAAGATGACCCGTTGTATAAGTGCAGACGCACTCTGACCACTGGACTGTCCTTGGCCACAGATCGGCAGAAAACCAAACTTGAGAACCTGTTCAAAGTGGCTGAGCATGAGCCGGTGCAGCTGGTGTGGAGTGTGTATCAGCGGATGGTTGATGCTTACCGGCAACCGAAGCCTGAGATTGGCCGGTGGGCGATGGGACAACTCATCGCCGAGATCGGTACGAAGGTTCCGAAGGGGTTGCCGGAGCTGAAGAAACTAGGAGGGACCTTGCGCCGGAGAAGGACGGATATTCTCGCGTATTTTGATCATGTCGGTAGCTCGAACGGGCCTACTGAAGCGTTGAATGGTCGGTTGGAGCATTTACGGGGTATCGCGTTGGGGTTCAGGAATCTGGCCCACTATATTGCACGTTCGTTGTTGGAGGCCGGTGGTTTCAGACCCGGTTTACACTCTCATTCCTGAAGAGCCCTATTACTTTGACCCCGTCAAAGCGGGTGGGGTCATCAATGAGCAGGCGTTGGCCTTCGGCCAATACCGCCTCATTAGCGGTGTTCCAACTGACGCCTAGACCTTCGGCGATCCGCGACACGGACAGGTGCTGGCAGACCAAGCCGACCAACGCCCAACCTAGGCCGGTTCTGCTGATTTTCTGTCGTGGCGCCACTGCTTGGGAGAGGTCTTCACGCCACACTCGTCGGCAATAGGCACATCGGTAGCGGCGATGCTTGATCACCAGCACGGTGGGCCGCCAGCCTAAAGGTTGATGGGCCAGACGGCGGATCACGGTATCGCGGGGAACACCCACTTCACCGCAGGTGCGGCACCACGGGTCAGGGTTGGTGACGTGACAGAGGATTTCGGCTTTCGTTTCACTCAAATGCTGACCGGCCGCGGTTAAGCCCAGCTCGTTCAGGCCGGTGAATGTCGTGAGGTCGGGTGCGGTGAAGGTAGAATTGAGCAACGTCGAGGTCTTTCAAGAATGTTTGTGTGGTAACTTCCATTCTTCTGGAAGGCCTCGACTTTTTCGTGCTTTGATGACATGCCCGGGATCCGGGGTGTTGGTTTTAGGTGGTTACACTCTTATTTCTGAAGAGCCAGTAAACTGACCTGCTCGGAACGAATTGGCGAGCCACTAGCAACGCCGACGCGTGCCTGATCTCCTGCTGCTGGAGCTTGGCCCAGACTCCCTCCCGGCTTCCACAATGCCTCGCAGTCGATCAGAAACCAGTCTGAAAATTTAGTTTGATTTCCAAAAACCTCAAGTCAAGTGCTTCATCGAAATATGAGGGCATTCTCATCTAGTTCTACTTTTGTCTTCATCCTGTTCTCCTAAAGTTCATTTAGAAGTGATCATCGCTTCATACTTTTGAAAGGGATAAGAATGTTGTCTTTCTGGACAGGACTAGCCTCAAATGTCATCGGCATTATCGTGTTGGTGTACTTCGTATACTTCCGTCGCCACTTCCGCCGGGACCTAGTACTCGCATATATCGCTCTGAGCATGGGCATCTTCGCGGTCACCTTGCTGCTCTCCGGCAGCGGAGCCGGCATGGGGTTGGGTCTTGGCCTCTTCGGCATCCTTTCAATCATCCGCCTTCGCTCAGACACGCTGACTCAGGAAGAAGTCGCCTATTATTTCATTTCCCTGGCCATTGGTTTGGTCAACGGCCTGCACCCGGACCCGGCATGGTTGGCCCCGTCCGCTACCGCAGCCCTGGTGCTGGTGATGTTCCTGGCGGACCACCCAAGTTTCGCCCCACGGACCGAACGCCAGACAGTCACCTTGGAGAAGGCCTACCCCAAGAAGGCTGAGCTCCAGACGGCTTTAGAAGAGCTGCTTGATGCCAAGGTCCTGCGCACCGTGGTTGTTGAGCTGGATATGGTTCGAGATCTAACCATCGTTGATGTTCGATTCCGCACCAATGCCGCTTCGTCCACTAGCTCGGATAGCAACCACGCTAAGGCGCAGAACTATGCAGGTACTTACGAACTGGCTAAGGGACAGAGCGCTGCCCAGAATTCCTCAGTGCAGAATAGAGCCAAGCAGGAGACGTGGTCCTAATGACTGCCGTGGATAGCCGTATTCAAACTGACCGGGCGACAAAGGCTCGAGAAGCCTTGGAACAAGCAGTTGCCTGCCGGGAACCGATCAGCTTGGAAGAAGTCGTGTCCGAGGCTGCGCTTCAAACTCGTGTTGATAAGAAATTCTTGCTCACTCCACAACAGCTCACTGCATTGTCGGAACGCCTCGGCGAGAAGTTCAAGATCATGCAGATCGATGGCCTTCGCACATTCCGCTATGAATCCGTGTACTTCGACACCGAAGACTTTGACCAGTATCGGGCGCACCGGCAAGGACGGCGCCGACGCTACAAGGTCCGCTCTCGAACCTACGCTGACACTGGACTGTCCATGTTCGAGATCAAGACCAAGGGCCTGCGCGGGGCAACCGTGAAACACCGGATCCAACAGGACCTGCATCGGGCGGGTGAGCTGACCGAAGATAACCTGCAGTTCCTGGAATCCGTGCTGGAGAGCGAATACGGTCAGCAAGTCCCTGAACTGCAACCGGTGCTAGACAGTTCCTATACGCGTGCCACCTTCGTGAACCCCATCGATTCCGAACGATTGACCTGCGATGTCGAACTGGAATACGCCAACTCAAAGACTCGCATCAACGGGCCAGACTTGATTGTCGTCGAGACGAAATCTGCCGATGGCCGTGGAGCCTCGGACCGGGCGCTGGCGGAGCTGGGAATCAGGGAAGTGTCCATGTCCAAGTACTGCATCGGAGTGGCTCTGCTCAATCCGCATCTGCCGGCAAACCGCTGGAGCCGACTGCTGCAGCAGAATTTTGTCCCGGATCCCACCCTGCGCTAAGCCTTGTGCCGGCTAGCTATTTTGCGGCTGCCAGACGGTAGCCGAAGCCGCGGACAGTCTCGAAGCGTGCAGAGCCGAGCTTATTACGAAGGTAGCGGACATACACGTCAACCACGTTTGAACCAGGATCAAAATCGTAGCCCCAGACTCGCGAAAGCAACTGTTCCCGGCTGAGCACCTGGCCTGGGTTGCGCAAGAAAGCTTCGGCCAGGGCGAATTCTCGGGCTGAAAGATCCACTTCGGTTGAATCCACGGTGACCCTCCGGCGCAGCAGATCCATGTGCAGGTTTTCGTGCGTCAAGGACGAAACCTCAGGAGCGTTGTCTTCGGTCCGCAAGCGCAGTCGCACTCGGGCGAGCAGCTCATCAAAGTGGAATGGCTTGGCCATGTAGTCATCTGCGCCGTTTTGCAGCCCGGCGACAGTGTCTTCAACACTTCCGCGAGCGGTCAGGATGATGACCGGAGTGGTGATCTGTGCTGCCCGCAATCGGCGCAGAACGGAGAACCCGTCTTCGTCCGGCAAGCCCAAATCCAGGATGATCAATTCATGCTCGCCGTCGAGCGCCTGGGTGAATCCGTCGTGGCCCGTCTCTGCAATGGAGGAAGTCAGCCCGGCAGCCCGCAGCCCTTTGGCGACAAACGAGCTGATGCGGGGTTCATCTTCGACGATCAATATTTGGCTCATGCTTCCTTGCTTCCTGTCGACAGCGGCAAATCAATATAGAACGTGGATCCCTTATCGGGCTCAGAGTTAACCCAGACGCGTCCACCGTGGGTTTCGGCGATGGCTTGCACAATATTCAATCCCAGCCCGGACCCGGAGGAGCGTGCGGAGTTCTGTCCGCGTCCAAAGCGTTCAAAGATGCGTTCCAGATCTTCGGTTTGGATGCCGATGCCGGCATCGGAGACCCACCAGCGCAGGGTGGTCTCTCCATGTCCATTGCGCAGGATCTCGTTGCCCAATGCGATGCGGCTATCATCTTCGGAGAATTTCACGGCATTGGCGCATAGCTGCAGCATGGCCTGGGTCAGGCGTATCGGGTCCAGTCTGACGGTAGCCTCGGTGCGGTAGTCGATGCGCCATTGGCGCTGTCCGAGGCCGCGGGCCTTGTCTAGGATGTCATCAAGCAGCTTGCCCACCTGGACCGGCTCAATCTGCAGGAAGTCCGTGCGGTTGGACTTGGCGAGCGTCACCAGGTCATTGATCAGCAGGGACATGCGGCCCAACTCATCCATGGCAATATCGCGGCTCTGCTTCACATCCTGCGGATCATCAGGATCCATCAATTCCAGGTGGCCGTTGATGATGGTTACCGGCGTGCGCAGCTCATGTCCCACATCGTCTAGCAATTGGCGTTGGGCCTTGAGTGCGCCCTCAAGGCGGTCCAGCATTTCATTGACCGTGACGGTCAAGTCTGCGAACTCGTCATTGCCGGAAACTTCAATACGCTGGGAGACGTCGGTTTCAGAGATCTGCTGTGCGGTGGTCTGCAGCCTGCGAATGGGTTCTAGCATTCGCCCCACCACCAACCAGGCCGCCAGGGCTGAGAGCGCCATGACCGAAGCTCCCACGGCGCTGTAGATCAAGAAGTTCCGGTCATTGGCCACCGCTTCAGCCGAGTAGTCGTAGGCCAAAACGAACGAGCCGCGCTCATGATCTGCCGGCAAGCTCACCGGGACCACCACGGCACGGTAGGTGGCGATATCCGTTTTTATGGTGCCCAACCGGATGTGGTTGCTGTCTTGGACTTGGAAGGCCCAGTCGATGAATTCGGGATCGTCTTCCAGCCGGGTGCCTACGATATCCGGCGCAGTCCAACGGACCTCCTTGCCGACAAGGGAGACTATTCCCTGCTTGGGGGAGGGCAAGGTGCGTTGCATGGCAATATAGAGCAGGTCCTCGGCATGCTCGAATCGTTTCATCGTTCGCGGGTCGACACCCGTTTCGGTCAGCACCCCGAATTCCTTGACGGAACGCGAGAGCGATTCATCAAGACGTTCATTGAGCTCGTGGCGTTGCACTGCGAAGCTGGCAGCACCAGCGGCAACCAAGGCCAGGCCGACCAATAGCAACATGCCGGTGAGCACGCGAGCGCGGATGGACCATCGGCGTTCGGGTGCTTTAGTCATCGTCATCTACGTCGTCGGCCTCGTCATCGTCGTCATCAGACTCGTAATCGTCATCATCATCGTCGTCATCGTAGTTTTGGTTCCCTGACGGTGGCAATGGGGTGACGGTTTTCTTAGGCGGGGCCGGAGCTGGCGGCTTTGGCTTGGGCTTGACCGTTGGCGTGGGCTTAGGCGTGGGCTTTTTCGTAGAGTTGCTTGGCTTGGGGGTGGGGGATGGTGTGGGCTTGGCGGTCTTGGATGCGGAGGGGCTTGGCGATGGCGTTGGGCCATTAGGCACACCGCTGGTCGGGGAAGGGGATTCTTCTTCGAAGATGAATCCTTCACCGAGATCTTGATCCGAGGGGCCGCCCAAGGCGCGGCTGATCCCGAAGGCTCCCAAGCAGATGACCGCCACCACGGCGATGGAAGCCACGACGCGGCGCAACGTTTCCTTTCCCATGCCACCCATTGTTCCGGATGCAAATGAGATCTAGATGAGAGATGCCACTAGATGACGGCGCAGGCAGACCTAGCGCAGGTGCTCAAAGATAATCACCGTTTGGGTTGAAGAAAACGCACGGTTGGAGCCGAGATGAGCCGCAACAAAGGTGCGCAGATCATCGATGCTCCGGGTAGCAACCCGGACCAGTAGATCAGGTGATCCACCGAGCACGAAGACCTCTTTGACCTCCGGCAGCTGCTGCAGTGACTTCGCCGAGGAAAGCAGCCGGTCCCGGGCCGAGGGGGAGACGAGCACGGAAATCATCGCGTTGACCGTGACGCCAAGCAGTTTTTCATTGATCGCCGCGTGGTAACCGGTAATGATTCCGGCGTTGGATAGTGCCTTGACCCGGCCGAGGCACGTCGAAGGGGCTATGCCCACCGTGGCAGCGAGAAGGTTATTGGGAATCCGGGCGTCTTTGCTCAGTTCCGAGAGGATCGCCAGATCGGTGGCATCAACGCGAACAGGATTCGGAACGGCATCGCCTTGTACTTCCCAGAGGGAATTCTCCACGGATATCTCATTTCATTCTTTATGAAAGTTCGGAATCAGTCGCGTGATCTTGTGTTTGATTCTACGATAACTACAGCGTGGAGAACTGAAATCCTAGGAGAAAAATGTCTACCGAGTTGACTCGTCAAGCCTTGTCCCAGCTGGATGCAGCGGATCCCTTGACGGCATTCGCTGACCGTTTCATCTTGCCTGAAGACACCATTTACCTTGATGGAAACTCTCTCGGTGCTCTGCCCAAGGGTGCTGCCGAACGCGCGGCCCAGGTGGTGAGCGAAGAATGGGGACAAGGCCTGATCCGCTCATGGAACACCGCAGGCTGGTTCGACCTGCCACTGAAGCTGGGGGACAAGCTGGGAAGCTTGCTCGGAGGGAAGCCCAATGAAACAGCCATCACCGACACCACCACGCTGAACCTGTTCAAAGCACTGGCCTCGGCACTGCGCACGCAAAAAGCCGATGCGCCACAGCGCCGGGTGATCCTGACCGAACGCGACAATTTCCCCACCGACATCTACATTGCCGAAGGCCTGGCAGATCTGGTCAACTCCCTGTCCCAGGAGACCGGCGTCGCGTACGAGGTGAAGCTGATCGATGACGAGGCATCCTTGCGCGCGGCCTTAGATGACAGTGTTGCCGTAGTGGCGCTGTCACACGTGAATTACCGGACCGGTGCCATGTGGAACATGGATGAGATCACAGCAGTGATCCACGCTTCCGGTGCGCTGGTGATCTGGGATCTGGCCCATGCTGCAGGGGCTGTGCCGGTGGATCTGAACGCCGCGGATGCCGACTATGCAGTGGGCTGCACCTATAAGTACCTCAACGGCGGACCAGGCTCGCCGGCCTTCATCTGGGTCAACGCCCGCCACCACGAACGTTTCTGGCAGCCACTGTCGGGATGGTGGTCCCACAACAAGCCCTTCGAAATGTCGCAAAGCTACACCCCGGCCAATGACATCCGCCGATTCATGTGCGGCACCCAGCCAATGACCTCGCTGGCCATGGTCGAGGTAGGACTCGACATCGCCTTGGAAGCGGATATGGCCCAGGTGCGCGCCAAGTCCCTGGAACTCGTCGATCTGTTCATCAACCTGGTTGAGACGCGTTGCGCTGGTTACGGCCTGGAACTGGTGACTCCACGCGAACATGCGGCACGAGGCAGCCACGTCAGCTTCCGGCACGAACATGGTTACGAGATCATCGCCGCCCTGATCGACCAAGGGGTCATCGGCGATTACCGGGAACCTGAAGTCCTGCGCTTCGGCATCACCCCGCTGTACCTGTCGCGCACCGATATCTGGGATGCCGTGGAGAAACTGCGTGAAATTCTGCACACCAACGCATGGCAGCGCGAAGAGTACGCCGTGCGAAATGCCGTGACGTAACCGGGAAACCGGCAGTGGCTCCATACAACAGCTCTACTGCCGGCCTGTCATGGCCAGAGTACGCTTATACGCAGCACGGCATGTTCTGATGCCGTGCTGTTCGCATGAGATTTAGGGAGCATTGTTGGGCAAGCAGCCGGTACGCGCCACTGACGTCGGGTCGGGTCTGAAGAAGTCGCTGACTCCCGCGCAGATGTCCATGATTGCTCTGGGCAGCGCCATCGGCACCGGGCTTTTCGCCGGCAGCAAGCTGGCCATCATGATGGCTGGACCGTCGGTGATCCTCAGCTACGTGATCGGCGGGGTGGTGGCTCTGCTGGTGATGGGAGCGCTCGCCGAAATGACAGTCAAGCAACCGGTGGCAGGGTCCTTCGGCGTCTATGCTGAACGCTATCTTGGCCGTTTTGCCGGATACCTGACCAAATACCTGTATTGGTCCGCATTGATCTTCGCGGTGGGCACCGAGGTCAGCGCGGTGGGCGAGTACATGCAGTACTGGTTCCCCCAGATCCCCGGATTATGGTGGGTGGCCATTTTCTCTGCCGTGCTCTTGGCAGTGAACTTCTCCAGCGTGAAGATCTTCGGAACCACGGAATACTGGTTCTCGGCTATCAAGGTTTTTGCGGTCCTTGCCTTCATCATCATTGCCCTGTGGCTGGTCTTCCACAATTCCAAGGACCAGTTTGGCGTGCATAACTACAGTGCCGAAGGCGGCTTCTTCGCCAACGGATTATTCGGCACCTGGAGCGCGGTCATCGTTGCGATTTTCTCTTATATGGGAATCGAGGCCATCTCGATTGCTGCAGCGGAAGCACATAATCCGAAGGTCGCGGTGCGCAAGTCATTCAAGGTGTCCTTCCTTCGGCTCTTGCTGTTCTACGTATTCACCATGGCCCTGATCCTGGCGGTGGCGCCCACCAGCGAATTGATTGCCGGTGGCTCGCCTTTTGTCACCGTGATGTCGCAGGTGGGTATTCCTTTTGCCGATTCGGTGCTGAATTTTGTGCTGATTGTTGCCGCGCTCTCGGCCATGAACGCCCAGCTGTATGCCGCGACCCGCATGCTGCATTCGCTGGCTGATTCGGGCCATGCACCACGCATGGCGCATCGGACCAATCGTGCCGGCGCACCGGTTCATGCGGTGTGGATGTCCGCTGGCGGCATTGCCGTGGCCGCGGTGGTTTACGCGCTGGTCCCGGACGGCGGATTTGGCATCATGCTGTCTCTGGCCACCTTTGGCGCGCTGGCTACCTGGTTCATGATCCTGATAACCCACGTGTCATTCCGGCGCAGGGTGAAAGAAGAACGCGTAGCCCTGGAATTCAAACTATTCGGATATCCAGCTGCCTCCATCCTTGGCGCGCTGCTGTTGGCGGCCTTGCTGGTGACCTCGTTCTTTGTTCCGCAGTTCAAGTACACGCTGATCTTCGGTGTGCCTTTTGTCGTGGTCATGTCGGTACTGTATTGGCTGGTCTTTGCCAGAAAAGAACAGAAAGAAACCGCCTAGCTCTGGCCAAGGCCAACCGTCAACGACAGCTGTGAGTTGAATTGGATTGGGCCTCCAGCCGAGTGTAGCTACCGCCGATTAATGGTGCTGGCACTAAGATCGTAGGGTGCCGTCTAGTTAGTTGGCGCAACCGATCTTCAAGGAGCGATAGTGGCCAAGTTGTATTTCCGCTACGGAGCAATGAATTCTGGCAAGTCCACGAGTTTGCTCCAGGCTGCTTTCAACTACGAAGAACGCGGCCAGCGAATCCTGCTGGCTAAGCCAGGCATTGATACCAAGGGCGACAACTCGATTGTTTCGCGGCTGGGCATCAAGCGCATCACCGACTTCACCATTGGTCCTGAGGATCATGTCCGGGAGCAATTCGCGGCCCAGAGTTCGGGAGATGACCCGAACGCGTTGGTAACGCATGTTGATGCTCCACCGGTGGCCTGCCTATTGGTGGATGAGGCGCAATTCCTCACGCGTGAGCAGGTTGATGATCTGTTGCGGATTGCCGTGCTGGATAACGTGCCGGTGCTGGCTTACGGTATCCGCACCGACTTCCGCACCCATGCATTCCCGGGTTCGGCACGCTTGATGGAACTCGCCCATTCCTTGGAAGAGCTGAAGACCATTTGCCGTTGCGGACGCAAGGCCATGTTCAACACCCGACGGGTTGGCGAAGCAGTGGTCTTCGATGGTGATCAGGTAGCCATCGATGGTGAAGACGTCTGGTACGAATCACTGTGTGCTTCTTGCTACCTTGAAGCTTCTGGGGGGAAGCTGAGCTAAGGCTCAATTTTTCTCGCATCACGTTTTGATTACATCGATGACGTGATGAAGATTCGTATGCCAGACTCCGATCATGAAGTCTCCGCTTGGCTTATCACTCGTCGCTGCAGCGTTGCTGATGCTTGCTGGCTGCGCTGAGGCAACACCTGGCGTACAGCCAGATTCCAAGGATCTATTCGAGAAGTCCCGGCATTCTGATCGTGCGCCTTCAAGCTTCCACGATGATGTCCAACGCGAATCCTGCGGGGAGATAGACCTTTTTCAGGGTGAACAGATCCCCGACGAAGCCCTTGCCTGCATGGATGCGGCAATAGGTGAACGCAATGTTGAATTGGCTGTCTCATCGCCAACTACCGAAGGTGATCCGATTATCACGTTTTACCGCACCAGTGCTGATGCCTCAGGAGTTGAGATGTTCTCCAACGGCGAGTACGACAAATTCGGTGCAGGGGACTGGAATCAGGCCACCTGCCCCGCAACGATGGCGCTCGCAGCACGCGAGGGCTGTCAGGATTAGAAACCTATTGTCGGATCCGTGAACGAAGCTCAGGAAGGTGCCGCTTGATCGCCGCAGCAGTTATCACCTTGCTTTTGTCCTTGGTTTTCATCGGTGTATTCGAATGGGAACGCCGAGACAGGAAGAAAGCCGGTTCCAAGGAGGACAAGTTCTTTGGCAATTGGGCGCTTGTGGCCTTCTGGATCTGTGCGTTTTTCTTCGTCGTGTTTGCCCTTGGCGCGTTCACCAAGTGACCAGGGCCGTGGATTCACCCTTGAGAGATTCGCGTCAGGCACGAGGTTGAAGGTCTACCGCCAGCGTTGAAGCGAAGAAGCTCCCTTGTGCCGCAGCAGTCGCCGGGAGCCCAGAACCTTGACGGGCCTAGGCCGGTACCAGTTCAGTTTCTTCAAAAACCAGTATAGGGCCCTTGTCCGAGCTGTCAGCTAACCAGCCCGGCAACAGCTCGTTGCAAGCCCCAGTCGAAGCCATCCGCCAGCGGCGCATCAACATCCAACTGTACGAGATTCTGGCGGAAGGCGACAGACCCGAGGATGTGGTTGAGCAGCAGTTGCTGTCCGTGGCGGGCATTCTCGCCAGACAGCCCCGAAGCTTCCAAAAGCTCACGCAATTGCAGAACTGGAGCCAGCTCGGTGGCTTGCATAGCGGTGGCCACTTCAATGACTTCAGGACTGTCCTGGATCGGCAGCAACGCTAAATACAGCCGGCGGCACAGCTGGAGAATGGCGTCGGCAGGAGTTTTGAAGTCCTCAACATCCACCGAGAGCTGCGGGGTATTAAGCAGCTTGGCTGCGACCTGGGCAAGCAGCTCCTGCTTGTTCTTCACATGCCAGTAGAGAGCACCAACTTGGACATCCAGCTCTTTGGCCAGGCGACGCATCGACAAGTCAGCCAACCCGAACTGTTGCAGGATGTCGACCGCGGTATCCACGACCGTTAACTGAGTCAATGCCATAAGACCAAGTCTAGCCTCCGGGGCTTTAACTCTCCTGCTGCTAGCCGTTGACGAGATCCGGAACGAGGCCGGAGCTCTCTTCGCACTGTGCTGCCAGGCGATTGACCAGAGACCTTAGCTGGGTCGAGGCGGTCTGCGGATGTTCCGGATGCCATTGCACTGCGGTTACCGGAGCGGACTCATGGACCACGGCCTCGATGATGTCATCGGTGGACATCGCCGCGATCTGCAGTCCGTGGCCCAACTCGTGGATTGCCTGATGATGGGTGCACTTGTGGCTGTCTTTCGCGGACAGATCTTCTGCGAGCTCAGAAGCAATCGAGTCGAAACGGGTATCAACAAATGGATCACCGCCGGTGCTGCGGTGCGCGTCGGCGTTCTCCAGATGCTGGATCAAGCTGCCGCCCAAGGCAACGTTGAGCAGCTGCAAGCCACGGCAGATACCAAGCAATGGCGTCTTGGTGGTGATGGCATGCTGGATGGCAGCGATCTGGTTCCGGTCGGAGGCCACCTCGTGATATCCGCCGCCGGGGTAGGACGAAGTGCGTCCGTAAAGCGAAGGCTCGACATCTTCGCCGCCCATGATGATCACTGCGTCCGAAGCATCAACGATCTGCAGCATCTGCTCGACGCTGAGATCATTGCAGGGAACCAGCGAGGCGTTGTGTCCGGCATCGATGATCTGGCCGATGGTGTTTTCGTTGAGCTCATCAAGTTCCAGCTGGAATTGCGGGTTGTGCGGACGGGACTCGCGAATGTGCAGGACCGAAAAATTCAAAGGTGCCAAAACCAGCTCCAACTAATGCGTTTCGGGCCGATAAAACTGGCCCATGAAGGTTGATGCATCCCACGCTACAAGTTCCGGATTTCGCATCCGAATCACCGATGTTTCCTGCGCATTTCCACAAGTTCATCTATAGCGACTTGCTAATAAAGCCACGTCGGCCCCTAATAATTGCCTTCCAGAGTATCGCCTGGGATTCCGTCAGCCAAAAAGAAGTCAGCTGATGACCGGCCTTTTACAAGGAATTCACACGGTCGATATTTGCCTTGTGAAATGAAACATTGCGTTGCCTATCTGAAATGGATTCGAAAGCGAAGCGGAATGTTGCATCGATAGTTTGAACTTGCTCGCAAACACAAACTTCGAAAGGGGCGCCCATCATGGAAGCCGCTGACATGGCTTGGCTCCTGGCGGCATTCGCCATGGTCCTGCTGATGTTCCCAGGACTGGCAATGCTCTACGGTGGCATGCTCAACGGACGCAATGTCCTGAACATGATGCTGATGGTGCTCAGCGCATTGGCAGTGACCGGCGTTGTCTACGTGGTCATCGGCCATGGACTGGTTCTAGGTGATTCGCTCGGGGGCGCAGGAATCATCGGGAATCCTTTCGAGTACACCTTCTTCTCCGACTTCATGACCGACGACGAGGCTGGCGGCACCTTCTGGGGCGCGTTCTACATCCTCTTCGCCGCGATCTCCGTAGCGCTGGTCGCTTCCGGTGCCGCCGGGAGAATGAAGTTCGGCGCCTGGCTGGTCTTCGTGGCCTTGTGGATCATCCTGGTCTACTGCCCTCTGGGGCACTGGGTCTTCGCCCTTGATAACCCGGAGACCGGCACCGTCGGTGGCTGGATGCGCAACAAGCTCGGCTTCCACGACTTCGCCGGCGGCACCGCGGTGCACATGAACGCCGGTGCTGCAGGCCTGGCGCTGGCCGTGGTCCTGGGCAAGCGCAAGATGAGCCCGGGACGTCCACACAACTTGCCGCTCATGCTGATCGGCGTGGGTCTGATCGCTACTGGCTGGATGGGCTTCAACGGCGGTACCGCCGGCGGAGCGAACTTCATGGCCCAGTACGTCATTCTCACCACTTTGCTAGCCCTGTGTGGTGGCATGCTGGGGTTCATCACGATCGAACGTGTTCGTGATGGGCATGCCACCATGCTGGGTTTGGGTACCGGCGCCATTGCCGGAATGGTCGGTATCACTCCGGTGGCCGACGCGGTGGGGCCGATCGGTGCCATCATGGTGGGCTTCCTGGCCGCAGCAGCTGCTGCGTGGGCCATCACCTGGAAGCGCCGCCACCAGATTGATGACTCGCTGGACGTCTTCGCAGTGCACGGCATTGCCGGCATCACCGGCTCGCTGTTCGCGACCTTCTTCGCGAATCCGAAGGCGCCGGGTGAAATGGCTGGCATCTTCTTCGGCGGCCACTTCAGCGAGCTGGGACATGAGCTGATCGCGATTGCCGCCACCTTGGTATACAGCTTCGCCATGACCTTCGCTATCGCTTGGGTGATGAACAAGATCTCCCCAATCCGCGTCAGCGAGGCGGACGAGGAAGCCGGTTTGGATAACTCCATCCACGCTGAATCCGCCTATGACAGCCGTCAGCTCTAGCCGCCTGCACAGAAAGGCTATGCCATGAAACTTATTACCGCAGTCATCAAGCCCATCCGGCTTGAATCCATCTGTTCCGAACTGGAAAAGGCCGGCTTCTCGGGCGTGACCGCTACCGAAGTCCAGGGCCGTGGCGCCCAGGGCGGGCGCACCGAGTACTACCGAGGACAAGAATTCTCCGTGATGTTCCGGAACAAGATCCGCCTTGAATTACTGGTCTCAGATCCTGACCTTGAACGCGCGCTGGAGATTATCGTCAGCACCGCCAAGACCGGTGAAAACGGCGAGATCGGTGACGGGAAAGTCTGGGTCACCTCCTTGGAACAGATCATCCGAGTGCGTACCGGTGAAACCGGCGAAGCAGCCATCTAAGTTTGAACGTCTAGAAATTTCCAGCAAGGGAGCACTACATGACTACTATCAACTTCCGCTACCTCAGCGAACAGGACATGATCGCTGCAGGTGTCACCGACATCGCCCGTTGCGCCGACGTGATGGAGGAAGCGCTGATCCTGCTGCGCAACGGCGATTACCGGATGGCCGGCGAAAACGGCAACTCGCACGGTGCAATGATCACCTTCCCGCAGAACCCGGTCCACGAGGGCATGCCCAGCGATGGACCAGACCGCCGCTTCATGGCGATGCCGGCCTACCTCGGCGGCCGCTTCGGGACGACCGGTGTGAAGTGGTACGGCTCGAACACCGAAAACCGCGCCAAGGGCCAGCCGCGCTCCATCCATCTGTTCACCTTGAATGACACCGACACCGGTGCGCCGATGGCCGTGATGAGCGCAAATCTGCTCAGCGCTTACCGCACAGGAGCTGTTCCCGGTGTTGGCGTGAAGCACTTGGCCAAGCAGGATGCCAAGGTAGCCGCCGTGGTAGGCCCTGGCGTGATTGCCAAGTCCGTTATCGACGCGACCCTGTCGCTGCGTCCGAGCATCGACACCGTGACCGTCAAGGGCCGTTCGGCTGCTGGCGTGGAGTCTTTCGCGCAGTACGTCCGCGAGAACTTCCCTCAGGTGACCTCGGTGGCGGCTGCCGAAACCATTGAAGAAGCCATCAAGGATGCAGATGTCATCATGGCGACCACCAGCACCGACATCAAGGGCTCCGAGGCTTTCCCTTACTTCCCAAGCGAGGCCATCAAGCCTGGCGCGCTGTTGCTGCTGCCTGCGGCTGCTCGTTTTGATGATGATTTCATCATCAATGATGCACGTCTGGTCCTCGACGCCCGTGGTCTGTATGACGCGTGGGCTGAGGAATATGGAACCCAGGCTTACCAGCTGCTGGGCATTCCAGGCACGCACTTCCACGATTTGATGCGTGAAGGCAAGCTGTCCGAATCCAAGCTGGAAGAAATCGCGGACGTTGCCACCGGCAAGATTCCAGCTCGCCGCGATGATGAGGAAATCATCCTCTACTCGGTGGGTGGCATGCCGATCGAAGACGTGGCCTGGGCTACCGATTTGTACCAGTCGGCCGAGGAGAAGAACATCGGCCAGGTACTGAATCTGTGGGAGACCCCGGTCCTCGCCTAAAGATTTAGGTCCAGTGACTTGGACCTTGAAAAACGTAGATCCCCGAAAAGCGGAGTGTGGCCGCTGTTCGGGGATCTGCCATATCCGGGACAGAATTTATCTGCCGTGGAAGGGATGCCGTGGTCGCTGCAGTTTGCCCGACGGACCCCGGCGGGTCGATCCACCTCGCGTCCAGCTCGCTCAGTCTCGACGTCGAGTATCTAGGGGAGTTCTATTACCGGTGTGATGAACTCATACGTTTGGGAGGCAAAACACCTGCTCGCTTTCGTACTGCCGCCGGCCTAGCAAGACATGAATCTATCTCAACCCTGCGGTGCTATCGGTTTCCGAAGCTCTCAGAAGTTCTGCCTATTTTCCTCCGCGTTACACCGCTCCGTCCGCAGGGGAATCGCCCAACGTCGACTAGAGAGATAATGCGTAAAGGTCAGGCACCGGATTATCAATCGTTATGTTGCTTCGGTCTGAAAACGGTATTTGAAAGCGGTGCATAGGCATACCATCCAGTGCTTTCTCCCCGACGGGTAGCTTCCCTTGCACGCGATACTTCCTCTTCAAAATCTTTAACCTCAACGGCCAAGGAATCGAACACTGCGGCAGCTTCAGGGTTGAGGGCTGGTCCCCTCCCTTGAAATTTGCGTTTTGGTGAGCCTTCCAAGGACGTGACTAATTCGATTTCGAATTTATCGCCAAGTTCATCAGCCACACGTTGCGCTAATCGTTCACCCTCTGCAGCGAATCTGCGAGCCACACCTGCGGATTTCCACTCATAGTCATGGTTCAATCCGTCATAGTACGACTGTTCCCACTGCGAGAGTTCGTGTGTCAAAGTACCGGACAGCTTGGCAGTGTCGTACTCGATTGGTTCGTTAAACCAAAGCACCGTGTTTGCATAATCCGGAAACAGGCGCACCGTTGACGGCGCGGACTCCTGTGAAGAATTCATACCGCGATCATACCGACGCAGACCAGTAAGGCGCATCCTCATAATTGCCACCCCTTGGGGACGGTAAAGCGACGGAAAAGACTACCCGACAGATCCACTTCGCGTGTTATTGCTCCATTCCCGTAAGTCGAACGCTCTACGGGACAGTCGGCGCACTAATCAAGTGGATCGTGGCACGACCGATGCGTAGTGCCACGCAAGAACGGCGTTTCTATCGTTCGTACAGGCGTCCGGTATCCCGTACCCGTGTAACGTCACTCTGACTCAAGTTTGCGCGAACTCCTATTGCCCGGGCGGATGTGCCATGGGGTCTCCTGCAGGAATGGGAATCACTTAGTTCTGTATTCCCACACACCACGGAAAGCGGGAATACGGAGATCGGGGATTCCCAGTTACTATTCCAGTAATTCGGACAGTTCTTCTCAGACCACGGCAATGGCCACCGGTGGCATCCACCCTCTGCGATTTTGAAGTCGGGTCCGGAATTTGCGCACGGCTGCTTGGCTTCGGGCAAAATCTGCCCGAATTCAGGTGAAGAGATCAAACCCCGGCTACTGAAGCAACGATGCTAAGGCATCGGCCAAAGCTGCCGCGCCAAGTTCCGCGTCAGCGTCTTCTACATATTCTTCAGGGGAGTGGGAGATGCCGTTGGGGTTGCGAACAAAAATCATGGCACTCGGTACGTGTCCGGCGAGTACACCAGCATCATGCCCCGCACCGGTATCGAGTACCGGAGTGTTGGGCAGCGCCAGTCCAAGCTGCCCCGAAAGCTTTGCATCAAAACTTACCGTTGGACTCAATGATTCTTGGGAGAAATCGAGGGTGCAGCCCTCTTCAGCTGCAATAACCTGCGCCGACTCGTGAATCTCTTGGACAACACCGGCCGTAACCGCATCATCTGGATGGCGCACGTCCAGCCAGTAGTCCACCCGCGAGGCAATGACATTAGTTCCGCCAGGAACCGGTTGCAGCCGGCCCACTGTAGCTCGCGCGTTATCCCGTGTGCGGGCAATCTGCTGCACCGCGGCAATGCTGCGGGCTGCAGCCACCATCGGATCCTTGCGGTCAGACATCAGCGTGGTTCCTGCGTGGTTACCTTGTCCTCGCATGCTCAACTTCCAACGTCCGTGGCCGAGGATGGATCCGCCGATGGCCACCGGGTGATCCAGATCCGCCAGCCCGAGTCCCTGTTCCACATGCAACTCGACAAAGACACCAATCTGTCCCAAGAGGCGGCGGTCTGGGCCGATGAAACGTGGATCTAGCCCATTGCTGGATGCTATGTCGGCAAAACTATTGCCGTCAGGATCCCTCAGATTCAACGCCTTGTTTCGGTCAATGGCTCCGGTGAGCAGACGCGAGCCCAAGCAAGCCACACCAAAGCGGGAGCCTTCCTCTTCCGGGAACACCACGATGGCCATGGCACGGGTGCGCGCCAGATTCTTTACCTGCATCAGATCAAAGGCAATCAATGCGCTGGCTACGCCCAGAGGCCCGTCAAAGGGTCCGCCACCCGGGACCGAGTCGAGGTGGCTGCCGGTGACAATAGCGTTGGTGCGGATTCCCGTCGGCAGATCCCACCAGGCCCAGAGCGCGCCATTTCCGTCTTCCTCCACGCTGAGCTGCCGCCTGGTGGCTTGTTCAATGAACCATGTGCGCAGGTCTATTTCAGCGGTGGAATACACCGGGCGGGAATAGCCTCCGCGCAATGGGTCTTGCCCGGTGCCGGCGATGCCAGCCATGAGCTCGGTGACTGTCGTGGTGGACAGGTCTAGCGGGATGTTGAACAAGGGATTCTCCAAAATAGCTTGCTGCTGGGACTTCTAGACCATGGCCTTGGCGTGGGAAGCGAGGCGGAAAAGCTCGGGGGTTTCCCGCACCCCGGTGGCCAAGTCCGCAGCAAGCTCGCCGAGCAGCGGGCCGAACTTGGCTCCATGCCCCGAGCAAGGCGAGAAGATGGTGATGCCGTCGACTTCATCCATGATGAAATCCTCAGTGGGGGTTGCGCTGAAAATGCAGGTGGTTTCGGCGTAGGGCGTTGGTTCCAGTCCGGGAAGGTACTTTTTGACGTACTCGATCACGCGTTCGCGGTTGGCTGGATCAATCTGGCCGTTTTGCTGGCTGGCAGTATCCAGCTGGCGTCCGGCCATATATTCGGCAACCTTTTGTCCGCGGAAGTTGGCGTCACGTCCGCCGGGCAGGCCATAGGACTTAAAAGCAGGGTCCTTGTGGATGTAGGTTGGCCATGCTCGGCGTGCTTCGGGATCCTGGTCGCGGTAAGGGAAGTGGAAGGCATTCTCTTGATATACAACCATCTTGGGAACGCTGCGTACAAAGCCTGATGGCAGAGGGAGATTTCCCAGCAATTCTGGCAACCAGCCGCCTGCGGCCACGATGATTTTGGATGCCAAGTAGGTGCGTCCATCTGCGGACGTGAGTTTGTATCCGTTAGTTGTTGCCTCGACGGAAGCGACTGGCCACTGGGTTTCCACCTGGGCGCCATAAGCCTTGGCTTGAGCCACCATTGCCTGAACCGAGCGTTCGGCGTCCAGCACTCCGGCACCTGGGTGCCAAAGGACTTCGGTATCAAAATTGATTCCGTTGAAACGGTTGCGGGCCTCGGCAGCGGAGAGCAATTCATGTTCCACCCCGGCGTTGGCGAGAATCCCGGCGAGCATGCGTGGATTGCGCAGGGGTCCGTAGTCCGCTGAACCGCAGGGGTTGATCAGCTGGCTGCCGCTGGCCTCTTCGAGCTCATCCCAGGCTTTGCGCGCTTGAACAACAAGGTCCGTGTAGAGCTGGTTGGGGTAGCCATAACGGAAGATGCGTGCTGAGCCGTGCGAACTGGCATCGTCAGCGGCGGGCACTTTGCGCTCCAGCAGGGCAACTTCATGGCCTCGCTGAGCCAACCTCCATGCTGCCGAGGAGCCGGCGAGGCCTGCTCCGATGACAACGTATTCTGCAGAGGGCGACTGGGACGAGGTGCTCATGGCTTGCTCCTGATCTGGGCATCTTTGTTGTTATACCTCTAGTAACCCACGAATATTATTAGGGCGTCCAATACATTTTTCCTAGACATTATTAGTTTTTGTGCAAAAATTGAGTGCATGGAACTCCGCCACCTCCACTACTTCCTCGTTGTTGCAGAACATTTGCACTTTGGCCGCGCAGCCGAAGAACTTCGCATGTCTCAACCACCGCTGACCGTCGCGGTGAAAAAGCTGGAACAAGAGCTGGGCGTGCAGCTCTTTGACCGCACCACTCGCAGCGTGATTCTCACGCCCGCGGGGCGGATGTATCTGGACCGCATCAAGCCATTGCTGGCGGATCTGGATAAAGCCAATCAAGAACTGACCGAGGCAGGACTGGGGCTGCGCGGACGGCTCAATGTCGGATTTGTCAGCTCTGCCAGTTATGCCACCATGCCTTCGGCGCTGCGCAGGTTCCGCGAACTGCGGCCCAATGTTGAGCTGGTGCTGCACCCGCTCACTACCGACGAGCAGATTGAAAAGCTGCTAGAAAATAGTCTTGATCTCGGAATTCTGCGTGACCCAACAAGAGTGCCCGGCGTCGAATTGCAGGAGATCCATTCGGAGCCACTGGTGGTGGCGCTTCCGGCGGGCCATCGTTTGGGTGCCAATGAGCAGATCAAGGCAGAGGATCTCGCCGATGAAGACTTTGTCCTTTTCCCCTACAAGTACATGAGTGGTTTCTACTCGCTGGTGCATTCATTATTCGATGGTCGTACGCCGCCTCGAATTGTCGAGCGAGCCATTCATCAGGAGACCATTCTTGGGCTGGTCGCTGCCGGGCTGGGAGTCTCAATCCTGCCTGCATCGGTGTCGCGCTTCCAGATGCCTGAAGTCTCGTTCCGCCCGTTGGCCGGTGAGCCAAAGACGCGGCTCTATGCGGGTACGGGTACTCCGAATCCTGCGGCCCAGGCTTTTCAGAAGTGCTTGCTTGAGGCTGACCGCGAAGGCTGAGTAAGTACGTGGCGCGAATGGGGTGGGCTACGAGTTCTCGAAAGTCGAGTTAGTTCGGAGCGTTGCGGATTGCCGAGTTCCCATATGTACTTTCGTGCACATATATATACTTTCGTCAATACAAGTATACTTTCGTGTAACAGGAAAAGTGGATGTTTATCGATGAAGGAGGTTCTTATGCGACTGCAAAACCCGTTCGCGGTTCTGAGCCCAACCGGGATGGACTCGCAAGTCCTCGCGGTGCTTGCCCGCAGCGAACAACACCTGACGATTCCCGCTATACATGGACTGCTGCCTGAAGAGGGGTCCTCGACCGGTGTCCGCAAGGCCCTGCCTCGATTGGTAGAGCAGGGGATCGTTCTTGAGCAAGTCACTGGCAGGACTCACTCGTATGCCCTAAACAGGGAACACCTTTTAGCGGACGTCGTGTTGAAAATCGCCAATTCTCGAAGAGAACTGATTTCGCGAATCCAAGATCTGGTCAATGGCTGGTCGGTAGAACCAGTGACCGTGAAGATTTTCGGTTCAGCAGCCCGGGGCGAGATGCGGTCGGACAGCGACATTGACATCCTTGTGGTATTTCCCGATGAAACTCCGGACGGTTTGGACGACGAGTTGGCAGGTGTGCTGGCCAAGCAGGTCGTTCGGTGGACAGGCAACGACGTGCGACCGTTGCTCTATCGTGCCGCCGAAGTTCAGCCGGCCCCGATATTTAACTCCATTATCAAAGATGGCGTGGACGTTGCAGGAGACTCTGAATGGCTACGACGGACGGTGCGTAGGCATAAGATTTCTGCATGAACCCAAAGCACGACAAGATCAAGACGGTGACGGCCGGAAAAGCTGAGCGACAGGGCAGGCTAAACAAAGCTCGGCAATTCCTTCAATCAGCCGAGGATCTCCGCGACCTATATGCGGATGACAATCTCGTAGCCGACGCGCCCGTGACCTTATATGTGCATGCTGGGATTGCCGCCGCAGATGTTATTTGCGCCCACTCGCTTGGCAAGTATGCGCAAGGGGACAGCCATCAGGATGCAGTCAAGTTACTGGCAGCGGTAGATCCTACTGCCGCAAAATTGCTGGACACCCTGTTGCATATGAAGACCCGAGCGGGGTATGGCTTTGACCCCATAAGTAACACCAAGCTGATTCAAGCTGAGAGAGCGACGCGCTCTCTTGTGGAGAGGGCTTCTTCGTAACTGAGCAGTCTCGTCCGAGGAGCGTTTTGCACTCTATTGGCTGCGGACCGTTCGGAAGTATCTCACGTGGTTTTCAGAGCCTAAGCACCAAAGAGATTGCGATTCAGGAATTCGTTGCGGAATTTGCCCGCAGGATCCAAGCGCTGAGCCAACTCGATAAAGTCATTGAACTTCGGGTACAGCTTCTGCAGATCGGTTGACGTTGCTGCAAAGAGCTTGCCCCAATGCGGACGAGCCGCAAAAGGCGCGAGAGCTGATTCAACGTGCGGCAGGATTGCCTCCACTTCCTGCTGCTGCGGCTTCCACGTAAAGTGCAGGGCAATACCGTCGCGGCCGTAGTTGCCGCTGAGCCACAACTCATCGGCGGCAATGGTCCGCACCTCAGCCACCAGCAATAACGGGGTGATCACCGAGGGCAGCTCGCGCATCGCGGTAATGGCTTGAACAGCGTATTCACGCGGAACCAAATATTCGGTCTGCAACTCATCACCGGCACTGGGCATGAAGTCCATGCGGAAATGGGAGAGCCGATCGGACCAAGGCCCGGCCACCCCGAGCTGTTCGCTGCAGATCGCGCCATCGGCTCCGGGCAATGGGTGCATCGGAGCGATCGCCGCCAGACCGCCAAATTTTCCCTGATCAATATCATCGAGAAGGGCATCACCAACACGACGCTTGAGCCATGTTTGGCCCACCAAGTCCCCGCTCCAATCGGTGAACAGGCTGACGCTGTAGGCGGAAGCCTGGATTCCATCAAAGTTGTCCAGAACTTTGTCCCAGGACAGCTGCTCATACACGGTCTGTTGCACATCAAAGCTCGGAACGATATCCAAGGTCAGATGAGTGATCACGCCTAGCGCACCAAGGGACACTACATAGCCGTTGAATTCCGGATCGTTTCGATTGATCGAGAGCTGCGAGCCATCGGCCAGCACGAGCTCGACTGCGCTGACTGCGGTTGCCAGGTTGCCGTGGGCTTCGCCCGAGCCATGGGTGCCAGTGGATACCGCGCCGGCCACCGAAATATGCGGCAGGGAAGCCAGATTGTGCAGCGCAAAACCGGCGGCGTGCAGCGCATCGGCCAGCGCGCCATAGGTGATTCCGCCACTGACGCGCACGTTCATGGCCTGCGCATCGATATCAATGACTTGGGGCATCTTGGCCAGTGAGATCATGGTTTCGCTGGTATCGGCAATGTCATTAAATGAATGGCGGGAACCGAGCACGCGCACCTTGCTGGCGGCGCGAACCTGTTCCTGCAGTTGCTCAATGCTGGTGGGGTACAGCAGTTCGCTGGCCCGGTACTCAAGGTTTCCAGCCCAGTTGAGTTCCTTGGTCTCTAGCTCCACGGCAGATCCTTACTTCTCTAGCCACTGGCTGGAAACCAGCGAACGGTAGCGTTCCAAAACATGCGGTGTTGCTTCTGCCGCAGGGACTTCGGTGGAGTCCTGGGTCCACTGCGGGAATGCTCCGGCCAGCACACCGGCAGCTTGCCGTGCCGCGCCATCAGCCACATACTCGCCAGGGGCCGGAATGATAATCGGCAGGCCCAGCACCTGGGCTGCAATCTGCTGCACCGCTGTGGACTGCGCTCCGCCGCCCACCAAGATGATGCGCTGGGCTTGAACCCCTTGGGCCTCAAGCGCGCGCAGCCCATCGGCTAGCGAGCAGATGATTGCTTCCACCGCGCTGCGAGCCAAGTTGGGCGCAGTGTAATTCGCACGGGTGATTCCGTGCAGCGAACCCGTGGCATCTGGCAGGTTCGGGGTGCGCTCGCCGTCGAAGTAAGGGAGCAGGGTCAGGCCATTGGAGCCCGGGTTGGCTGACAGGGCGAGGTCATTGAGCTCTGTCAGGCTCACCTGCAACAGGTTGGCGGTGGCATCAAAAATTCGGGTGGCGTTTAGCGTGCACACCAGTGGGAGGTAGTTTCCGGTGGCATCGGCAAACCCGGCCACCAGCCCGCTGGTGTCTGCAGATGGGGCATCGGCAACGGCGAAGACCGTGCCGGAAGTGCCCAGGGACATCACTACATCACCAACGGTGGCGCCAACCCCCAGTCCGGCGGCGGCGTTATCACCCGCGCCGGGACCGATCAGCGCGCCGGTGGCGGTGCGGCCGATGGATTCCAGCGGTCCCGCCACCGCAGGCAAAATCGGGGCGTGCCCCAGATGCTGCTCCAAGGCTTTGAGGTCATAGGATTTTTCGGCAGCCCGGTAGTACCCGGTGCCCGAGGCATCGGAGCGGTCGGTGCCTAGAGCGGCCAAGCCTTCGACACCGCTGCCCGGGCCATAACCGGCCAGACGCCAGGACAGCCAGTCGTGGGGCAGGCAGACCGCGGCGACCTTGGCCGCGTTGTCCGGTTCATGGTCCTTGAGCCAACGTAGTTTGGTCAGGGTGATCGAGGAGACCGGAAGGGTGCCGGTACGCTGCGCCCAGTAGGCGGCGCCAGCCTCGCTGTCACCGTCGCCGGCCTCGGTGATGATGTCGCGGGCCGCCTGCGCGCTGCGGGTATCGTTCCACAGCAGCGCAGGGCGGATCACCGCACCGGTGGCATCCAGCACGACCATGCCGTGCTGTTGCCCGCCCACCGAGATCGCAGCCACATCGTCCAGGCCGCCGGCCTGGGCGATCGCTTCTTGCAGGGCGGCGAACCAGAACTCCGGGTCCACTTCGGTGCCTTCCGGGTGGCTGGCGCGTCCGGAGCGGATCAACGCTCCGGTGTCAGCGTCGCGGATGACAACCTTGCAGGACTGGGTGGAGGAGTCGATGCCGGCTACAAGCGTCATTGAGTGTGGCTGCTTTCTACGGTGGGTTCTGGCGGGGTTTAGCGCGAGCCGAGCAGGTGCTCGATGGCCAGCTGGTTCAGGCGGATGAAGGCGAAGTTGCGCTGCGCGGCAGCATCGGCGTCAAAGCCTGCGAAGCTCGCCGAGTCATTCATCAGATCCGCTGCGCTTTCTCCGGCGTTCAGGGTGGTTTCGCCCAGTTCGAAGACACCCGAGGTCTTCATGGCTTCCTGTACTTCTGGATCCGCGCGGAAGGCCAGGGCGCGTTCCTTGAGCAGCAGGTACATGGACATATTGGCCTTGGCTGAGTCCCACACGCCGTCGTAGCCGTCGGTGCGCGATGGCTTGTAGTCGAAGTGGCGCGGTCCGGTGTACTTCGGCCCGCCGTTGGGGAAGCCGTTCTCCAGCAGGTCAACGGTGAAGAATGCGCTGGTCAGATCGCCGTGGCCGAAGAACAGGTCCTGGTCGTATTTGATGCCGCGCTGGCCGTTGAGGTCAATGTGGAACAGCTTTTCGGCCCACAGTGCCTGGGCGATGCCGTGGGTGAAGTTCAGGCCAGCCATCTGCTCGTGGCCGGTTTCCGGGTTCAGGCCGACGATGTCGCCGTGTTCCAACTGCTCGATGAACGCCAGGCCGTGGCCGACGGTTGGCAGGAAGATGTCGCCGCGTGGTTCGTTCGGCTTTGGCTCCAGTGCGATGCGCAGGTTGTAGCCCTTGTCCTTGATGTAGCCAGCTGCCGTGTCCACCCCTTCGCGCATGCGGTTCAGTGCTGCGGCCAAGTCCTTGGAGCCGTCGTATTCGCTGCCTTCGCGCCCGCCCCACATGACGAAGGTTTCGGCGCCCATCTCGGCGGCAAGATCGATGTTATGCAGGACCTTGGCCAGTGCGAAACGGCGGATCGAGCGGTCGTTGGAGGTGAAGCCGCCGTCCTTGAATACCGGGTGGCTGAACAGGTTGGTGGTCACCATCGGGACCTTCAAGCCGGTTTCTTCCAGGGCTGCGCGGAAGTCAGACAGGATCTTTTCGCGTTCAGCCTCGGTGGCGTCAAAAGGAATCAAGTCATTGTCGTGGAAGGTGATGCCGTAGGCGCCGAATTCAGCGAGCTTGTGCACGGCTTCTACCGGGTCCAGGTTCTTGCGGGTGGCGACACCGAATGGGTCGGCGCCGGTCCATCCCACGGTCCAGAGGCCAAAGGTGAAGTGGTCTTCAGGGGTCGGGGTAACGCTCATGGTGATACATCCTTGGATCGTTCGGAATGGCTGACGCCATTTAGTTTATGTCCTGAACTATATGGGTGGTGATGCGCTAGAGTCAATAGCGAGCAATGAACGATTCATTCAAAAAAATTCCCAAGGAGAAGGCATGCGCCAGCCAGCGACTACCGCCCGAGCCGCAACATCTTCGGCCCCGGGCACCGTCGGTGATGTGCGCAAAGCCAACCTGGCCAGAGTTCTGGCGGTGATTGCGGCGGCAGGGGAAGACCAGCGGTTATCGCGCGCCGATATCGCGCAACTCAGCCAGCTCACCAAGGCCTCGGTCTCCAGCCTGGTCACCGACCTTCTGGGCGCCGGCCTGGTTATTGAAATTGGCGTGCACCGCGACGGGGAACGCGGCCGCCCCTCGGTAGGACTAGTGCTGAACCCCGCGCGCTGTGTCATGGGCATGGAAATCAACGTTGACTACATCGCCGCCGGACTGGTGGACCTCAGCGGCAAACTGCTGGCTCACGAGGTCCTACCTCGTGCCAATCACAGCTCAACAGCAAGCGAAGTGCTCGCTGCGCTGGGGGAGTTGAGCCAGAGGCTCCAAGCTGCTGCCCAGGCCCTGGGTCTGATGATCCTCGGCGGAGGATTAGCCGTTCCCGGTTTGGTCAACGAGGAACATTTCACCGTCCTGCAGGCACCAAACCTTGGGTGGGTTCAGCAGGAACTGGACGTGGCAGCATTGCTGCCTGAACCCAAAACCCGCTTCCGGCTCTTTAACGAAGCCAACGCCTCAGCACTGGCCCAACAGCAATTGATGGACGCGCAAGAGGACAACTTCCTCTTCGTTTCCGGGGAAGTGGGCATTGGTGGCGGATTGATCATCGACGCTGAACTCTTTGTCGGGCCTCAGGGCCACGCCGGCGAACTCGGCCATGTGGTGATCGCACCCGATGGCAAAACCTGCAGCTGCGGCGGACGCGGTTGTTTGGAGACCATTGCCGGGCAGGAAGCCATTCTGGCCGCGGCCAACCTCGGCGCTGGCGCCGACAGCGCGCCGCGCCAAGAGCGAATCAGCCAGCTCTACCAAGCATTGGAAACCGGAACTGAACCCGCGGCGAAAGCGGTAGCCGAGGCCGGAAAATCCTTGGGAATCGCGGTGGCTTCGGCCCTGCGACTCTACAACGTTTCCACTGTCGTTTTTGGCGGGCACTTCGCCGCTCTTGAACAATGGATGCGTCCAGCGATGGAAGCCAGCCTCCAGATGCATGCGCCGAGCATTGTCGGACAGACGCGGCTGCTGTGTTCGCCTCTGGGCCAAACCGGTGCGCTGGTCGGTGCGGCACGCAGCGTGGTGGGAGACCTGCTGGAAGCTCCATACCAGCTGGTGGATTAGGGAGCGCCGACCGGCTGCTGAAGTTCGGTCACCCAATCCGCTTGGTCATCGGACACGGCACGCACGTAGACTTCACGGCACGGACCGGACGGGACTAGACCGCGGGCCAGGACTTCTTCGTGCACGGCCTGCCAGCTTTCATGGATGGTGTCCATGGCTCCAAGGTGTACTCCGCAGATGGCCTCGGGCACCGCGGGAAGCTCGATGATCTCGACACCGGCCAGGCTCTGGGCGCTAGTGGCATACCCGGCGATGACCTCGACTCCATCCTCGGTACCGTTGTATTGCGCAATGGGTGTGGCAAGGCTTTGGCCCTGAATGGACTGCGCGATTCTGTCGAAAAGCGGGCCGATGCGTCCGGCGATTTCAGGCTGTTCGGCCACCGTGAAACGGCCGGCGGCCAAGCGCACCGCGGGCAATGGCTTGTGGATGATTTCAATGCGTGACATGAGGTTCTCCTTGGAAATCAGTTGCAGGCGCCGCTGCACATCAGCTAAGCGCTGCGTGGCCAGCTGGTGCTCGGCCTCAACTTGAGCCTGGCGAATGTGCAATAGGTCGGTTATCTTTCCCGCGCTTGCTCCCTGGTCCAGGATCAAAGAAATTTCTTCAAGCCCGAATCCCAAATCGCGCAGGGCAACAATCTGATGCAAGCGCTGAAGCTGGGAAGGATCGTAGGAGCGATAACCGCTAAATGGGTCCACATGGGCGGGTGTCAGCAGGCCGGCAGTATCCCAGTGCCGCAACATGCGGTGGGTAACCTGGCCGATCTGGGCAAACATCCCGATGGATAACATTCTTCAGTTCTCCGCCCTCACACTATGTCAGGGTCAAGTCTGCGTCAGAAATCCGTCGATATCCAAGTTTAAGCTCGACTCCGTGACGTACAACTCGAGATTCACTAATCGTTTCGGTAAACTTTGGTCGTAAGAGCCCCTAACTCTTGCAACGAACCTTCGGGTTTTAGTGAGCAGGACAGGGGCATATTTTTTGCCCGGCACCGTGCCGGGACGGCGCTAAGCACGCCGTAACCACTGCTTTTTGCAAGGGGGAGGATCCCATGCCAGCAATCGTGATCGTCGGAGCCCAATGGGGCGATGAGGGTAAAGGAAAAGCTACCGACCTGCTCGGTGGCAAGGTTGACTACGTAGTAAAGCCAAACGGCGGAAACAACGCCGGGCACACCGTAGTCGTCGGCGGCGAGAAGTACGAGCTCAAGCTCCTTCCAGCCGGCATCCTTTCACCCAACGCCACTCCGATTATCGGCAACGGCTGCGTGGTGAACCTTGAAGCCCTGTTCGAAGAAATCGACGGCCTGGAATCCCGTGGCGCCGACACCTCGAAGCTGCGCGTCTCGGCCAACGCGCACCTGGTGGCCCCGTACCACCAGACCATGGACAAGGTCACCGAACGCTTCCTGGGCAAGCGTGCCATCGGCACCACCGGACGCGGCATCGGCCCGGCCTACATGGATAAGGTCGGACGCCTGGGCATCCGCGTGCAGGACGTCTTCGACGAGTCCATCCTGCGCCAGAAAGTCGAGGGCGCACTGCGCCAGAAGAACGAACTGCTGGTCAAGATCTACAACCGCCGCAGCGTCGAGGTCGAGGAAATCGTCTCGTACTTCCTGTCCTACGCTGAGCGCCTGCGCCCACTGGTCATCGACTCCACCTACGAGCTGAACAAGGCTCTGGACGAGGACAAGGTCGTGCTGATGGAAGGCGGCCAGGCCACCTTCCTGGACGTGGACCACGGCACCTACCCATTCGTGACTTCCTCCAACCCGACCGCTGGCGGCGCATCGGTGGGCTCGGGCATCGGCCCAACCCGCATCACCCGCTCCATCGGCATCATCAAGGCGTACACCACCCGTGTGGGTGCCGGTCCATTCCCGACCGAGCTCTTTGATGAGATGGGCATCTACCTGCAGAAGACCGGCGGCGAGTTCGGTGTGAACACCGGCCGCCCACGCCGTTGCGGTTGGTACGACGCAGTTTTGGCTCGCCATGCTTCGCGTGTGAACGGCTTCACCGACTACTTCGTGACCAAGCTGGATGTGCTCACCAACATCGAGCAGATCCCCGTGTGCGTGGCCTATGACGTTGACGGCGTCCGCCACGACGAAATGCCAATGACCCAGACCGACTTCCACCACGCGAAGCCGATCTTCGAGTACTTCCCGGGCTGGACCGAGGATATTTCGGATGCCAAGACCATGGAAGAACTTCCGGAGAACGCCCGGAACTACATCCTGGCTTTGGAAAAGATCAGCGGCACCCGGATCTCCGCCATCGGCGTCGGCCCGGACCGCGATCAGACCATCGTGCGTCATGATCTGATCAAGGACTAGATACCTAGACATTAAGGAGCCACCACAGTTCATTTATTGATGAACTGCGGTGGCTTCTTTTTGTGCGCCGGATTCCTTGCCACGTTGGTCGTGAGATTCGGACCCGCCCAGATGAAAACCCTAGGATTGAATGGCACCTGCCGGTTGTGCCGGCCGGGGTCAATCAGCATGAAGATGGAACAAGAAGGAACTCGAATGCCAGAACAGATCAACGTCAGCGCCGTCATCATCAGAAACGAAGCGGGGCAGGTTCTGACGGTTCGCAAACGAGGTACAACGTTATTCATGTTTCCCGGTGGCAAGCCAGAACTGGGGGAGTCGGCTATTGACGCGGCGGTGCGTGAAGTAAGCGAAGAGCTGGGCGTCAATTTGAATCCAGCATTGTTGCGACTCGTTGGGACCTTCACTGCCCCGGCAGCCAATGAAGCCGGGCATAGCGTTCAAGCCACCGTATTTGAACATCCTCTGGTGCCGATTGGTGAGCCGCTGGCTGAAATCGAAGAGCTGCAGTGGATCGACCCTGCAGCGCAATTAGATGAGCTCGCCCCGTTGCTCAAAGACGTGGTCTTCCCGGCGTTGCTCGCTGGCCCACGAATGATCCAGAGTTTGGCGGTGTTCACCGGCTCAGCCTCGGGCAAGTCACCTGTGTATGAGCAGGCGGCAGAAGACTTCGCACGTACCGTTGCCGACTCAGGGCGATCCATCGTTTATGGCGGCGGACGCGTGGGTTTGATGGGAACAATTGCTGATGCGGCGCGCAAGGCTGGTGGCGAGGTTTACGGTGTCATGCCACAGGTCCTGGTTGATGGCGAACTGGCGCATCCGGGGCTAACAAGCCTCGAAGTTGTTGCGGACATGCATGCACGCAAGCACCGCATGTCGGAACTAGCCGATGGCTTTGTCGCGCTGCCCGGTGGTGCCGGAACCTTGGAAGAGCTCTTTGAAGTATGGACCTGGCAGCAGCTGGGAATCCATGCGAAACCAGTAGCCCTTCTGGACGTCGACGGATTCTGGCAGCCTCTGCTGAGCATGCTGGATCACATGACTGATCAGGGATTCCTGGCTCCGCAGTTCCGCGACTCGTTGGTGGTGGCCAGCGAACCACAAGCGCTTTTGGACGCCCTGTCCTCGTGGCAGGCTCCGGCGGCCAAATGGAGCGCAGGATCTAAGAACTAAAGCACGAGGAACAATTCGAGCCCAGTGCCCAGCAATTTGCACCGCTGGGCACTGGGCTCGAATTCATGGGTTCGACTCGGTACTACTAGCTCACTAGAGCGTAGGCTCTTGTGCCGTTGCGTTCACCGGGGCATCCTGGGCCTTGCCGGCAACGCGCAGGTTCCAGTGCTCAATCACTTGTCGGTCCGTGGTCTTGGTCAGCAGCGAAACAATAATGAACGCTACTGCCGAAGCGATCAGGCCGTAGTAGATAGGTTCGTTGGCATAGACGCCATCGAACTTGTTCTCCGCCTGGATCTCCAAGATGATCATCGTGCCCAGGGTTACCAGGGAGCCGGCAGCCATGGAGGCCGTAGCCCCAACACCGTTGCCGCGCTTCCACAGCAGGCCGCCGATGATAGCCACCAGCAAACCGCCCACCAGAATGTCGTATGCAATAGTCAATGCGGCAACCACGTCATCCACCAGGATGGCCAAGGTGACCGTGACGACGCCTAGAACCATGACCCAGATGCGGTTGGCGCGAACATCGTGCTCAGGGTTCTCATTCGAGTTGACCTGGATCTGCTTGCCGAACCAGCTAGCCACAAATGGAGTCACGTCGGTGCGTGCCACGGTGGCGGCGGCGATCAATGCGCCCGAAGCGGTGGACATCATGGCGGCAACAGCCGCGGCCATCACCAGACCGCCCACAGCTACTGGCAGCAGCTGCGTTGCGACCTCTGCGTAAACGACGTCCTTATTGTCTGCGGCGCCAGCGATCTCAGGCAGCGCTACCTTTGCGGCCATGCCGATCAGGGCACCTGCTGCTCCGTAGAAGATGCAGTAGATGCCAGCAGTCATGCCGCCCCAGCGAGCTACCTTGGGAGTCTTGGCGGTGAAGACGCGCTGCCAGATGTCCTGGCCGATGAGCAGGCCGAGGGTATAGACCACGAAGTAGGTGATGATCGACTGCAAGCCGATGCCGGTGAAGCTGAAGAACTCAGCATCCACGCGTTCACGGATGCCGTCCAGGCCGCCAGCTGCGTGCATGGAGAATGGGAGCATCAGGGCGAAAATGCCTATGGTCTTGATGATGAACTGGACCTGGTCCGCAAGGGTAATGGACCACATGCCGCCAATGGTCGAGTAGACCACCACGATCGCACCGCCAATGGCAATGGCTACCCACTTTTCCCAGCCGAAGAGCACCACGAAGATGGTGGCGTAGGCACTGGTGGAGGTTGCGCAGAGCATCAGCGTGTAGGCCAGCATGACGATGCCGGAGGTGTTGGTAGCCGCTGCGCTGCCGTAACGCAGGCTGAGCATCTGCGAGACGGTGAAGACCTTGAGCTTCTGCAGGGTTGGCGCGAAGAACACCGAAAGGAGAATGACGCCGGCGCCGATGGCGACCACGAGCCACATGCCTGAGATGCCCCATTTGTATCCCAGACCCACGCCGCCCACGGTGGAGGCGCCGCCAAGCACGACGGCGGCCATGGTCCCGGTGTAGAGGAACGGGCCGAGGCGGCGGCCGGCGACTAGATAATCGCTGCTGTTTTTGGTGCGGGACTTGCCCCACCATCCGAACGCGAGCATTGCGGCGAGATATAACGCGACAATGGTCCCATTGATGAATTCCATGGACTTCCCCGATGCGAGTGAGAATGCTTACTATCAGTAAACTTTTATTTCTCAATAGGCTACTTGTGTGAGCTGACACAGGTCAATGCTTTCCGGCTTTGTGTCTGTGAACTGGCCCGCTCAGAGGTGTGATAAACATTACTGTTCTACGGTTCCAAAAAATATAGACAATTTGCCTAGAAATATGCATCACGGCGCGCATGGTGTCATAGTTGCGTAGTAATAGGCATTCACAGTGCGCAATTGGGTCTTCTTTAGTACTGTTTTGCGACAACGCAACGTTGCATCACTGGCTTTAGAGCCGTCAATTTCCGTTGCGTCTGACAATTTCCCGCAACTAGAAAGACGCCTACAGATGAGTGAAAATGCCCAAGGACTGACAAAGAAGTCAGCCGGACATGTCATTGTCGATACACTTGCCGCACACGGCGTTGAACGAGCCTACGTTGTTCCGGGCGAAAGCTACTTGGATGTCCTCGATGGACTGCACAACTCATCCATTGAGACCGTCGTATGCCGCCACGAGGGCGGCGCTACCTACATGGCTGAAGCCGAAGGCAAGATGCACCAGCGTCCCGGCATTGCCATGGTGACCCGAGGCCCGGGCGCCGCCAACGCGCACGTCGGGCTGCACACCGCCTGGCAGGACTCCACACCGCTGGTGCTTTTTGTCGGCCTGATTCCTTTTGAGCACCGCGAAAAGGAAGCCTTCCAGGAATTCGACCCGAAGGCCTGGTTCGGCACAGGAGCCAAGCGCGTGATGATCCTGGACCATGCGGACCGCGCCAGTGAAGTAGTCGCAGAAGCGATGTTCGCAGCCATGTCCGGCCGTCCCGGCCCCGTGGTGGTTGGCCTCCCAGAAGATGTCATCCGCAACGAGATTTCTGCCGAACTGCACCCGGAGATTCCGGTTGCCACTGGCGGCATGACCGTAACGGACTGGAAGGCGCTGAACACCGCCCTGCAGGAGGCGGACAAGCCGCTGTTCATTTTCGGCGGCAACGACTGGTCGCCGCAGGGCGCAGCCGATTTCACCCGCTGGCTCGAAGAGCATGACCTCCCGGCCGCTGCCGAATGGCGTTGCGAAGGCACCGTTCCATTCAATTCGCCTTCCTATGTCGGCCCCATCGGCTACGGCCGCCCCAAGCCAACCTATGACCTGCTGGAAGAAACAGATCTGCTGATCTTCGTTGGAACCGTTCCAGGCGACGTGATCACCGACGGCTTCAACGTCCGTCAGAACTGGGAGAAGAAAAACTTCCTGGTCACCATCGACCCATCCTTGCGCGGTCGCTCCGGTCCGGTTTCGCACCAGATCGTGGCCAAGCCCGACGTATTTGTCCGCGACCTGCTGTTGATGGACTTGCCCGTGAAGGACTCCTGGAAAGAATGGACCTCGCGGATGCGCGGCGAGCAGGAGAAATTCGCAGCGCTGCCAACCCCGGTACCTGCCGACGGGCCAGCCAAGATGGCAACCCTGATGTCGAACCTGGTCAATGCATTGCCTGAAGACGCCATGGTTACTTTCGGTGCTGGCGAGCACACCAACTGGGCCCACCGCTACTTCCCGACCAACGGATATGCCTCGATGCTCTCCGCACGCAATGGCTCCATGGGATACTCCATTCCATCGGCAGTGGCTGCTTCGCTGAATTACCCGGGGCGCCGAGTGGTGACCATCGCAGGTGACGGAGAATTCTTGATGAACGGCCAGGAACTGGCCACGGCAACACAATACGGCGCCACGCCGCTGGTGGTCATCATGGACAACCAGCAGTACGGAACCATTCGCACCCACCAGGAACGCCAGTACCCCGATCGTGTTTCCGGCACTCAGCTGCAGAATCCTGATTTCGCCTTGATGGCCCAGTCCTTTGGCGGCTTCGGGGTCCGGGTCGAAAAGGACGCCGATGTTCCAGCGGCCCTGGAAGCCGCATTGAAGGCTGTCGACGAGAACAAGACCTTTGCGTTGATCCACCTGATCGTGGAGCAGGGCGTCAAGGCCTACTAAGGGCGAGGCTAAGAGCAAACATATAATTCCAACGGGTATCGTTTATGCGGTACCCGTTGGATGCCTTAAGCGGCAGAGTGGTCTGAAGAAGTCTGCCAGCAACAACTCGCAATAGTGGAGCTCTCACAATATGAATGATCCCCTGATCGCCAGCCTCCTGCGTGCCGTCGAAGCGGCGCCAGAGGAACACGAATTGCGCCTTCATCTGGCCCAGCAACTGCACCAAGCCAACCGAGCGGCTGAAGCTCTGGCGCATATCAATATCGTGGTCCAAAAAGACCCCGGAAATACTGCGGCCTTGCAATTGCTCGGCCAAGTCAGCGCAGCGCTCATGGGCGGCGCGGGGGAAGAGTCAACTCCCGAACCGGCTTCAGAACCGGCTCCAGCCACGCCACAAAGCACCGAGCAGCCAGGCTTTGACTGGGACGCGGCGGCGCAGCAATTCGAGCAGTCCGTGCCAGCGCCCTTTGCAGAACCGGAAATCCAGATGGGCGAGAGCACGGAAACCGTCGCCCCGGTAGAACCGGCGGGCCAGCGCATCACCCTGGCCGATGTAGGCGGCCTTCAGAACGTGAAGGACCGGCTCAACGAATCGTTCCTGGCGCCGATGCGCAACGCCGCCATCGCCAAGGCCTTCGGCAAGTCCCTGCGCGGCGGGCTTCTTCTCTATGGCCCTCCGGGTTGCGGCAAGACCTTTGTGGCACGTGCTGTGGCTGGCGAGCTACAAGCCAACTTCATGGCGGTCACCATGACCGATATCCTCGATTCGCACATCGGAGAAACCGAAAAGAACATCAAGGCCATCTTCGAAAAGGCCCGCAGCAATTCGCCAACCGTTCTCTTCCTTGATGAGGTTGATGCCCTGGGCCTGCGCCGTGGGTCTTTGACTGGCAGCGCCTCGTGGCTACGCCAGATGGTCAACCAGCTTCTCATGGAGATGGATTCGCTCTCATCGAACAATGATGGGCTCTACGTACTGGCCGCAACCAACCATCCGTGGGATCTGGATGAGGCGTTGCTGCGTCCTGGCCGCTTGGATCGTACCGTGCTGGTCACTGCGCCGGACCTGCCAGCGCGTGAATCCATCCTGCGCTATCATCTGGAGCGCCGCCCTATCGCCGGAATCGATCTGAAATGGATTGCCGAGCAAACTGACGGATTCTCCGGAGCCGACCTGGAGCATTTGTGCACCACCGCGGCCGAGAAAGCCATGATGCAGTCCATCGAGCGCAATGAAGTGCTGCCCGTGGATATGGCGCATATCCACACGGCCATGAAAGAAGTGAAGCCATCGACCCTGCCATGGCTGGAATCGGCTCGCAACGTCGTGCGCTTCAGCAACGAGAACGGCCGATACGACGAGCTGGCTGATTACCTGGTCGCCAGGAAACTGCTCTAACCCAAGCAGGAAAGGCGCCGCATGGAATTTGACGTCCTCTACACCAGAATCAGCCACCACCTGGCGACCGGCAGGGAAACCGAAGCCATCAGCCTGCTCAAGGATAATCTCAACGAGCATCAGCAGGTTGCCGAATTCTGGATGCTCTATTCGGCCTGCCATCTGAACCTGGAACAGTGGGACGAAGCCGAAGCCACCGCACGGGCGGCGCTAGGTCTGAACCCTGAACATCCGGTAGCCGGAGAACAGCTGGCGGTTGCGCTCTCCAGGCTGCGCCGCCGCGATGAAGCCTTGGCGACGATCCAGCAGGTCATTGCCGTGGAACCGGAGTATGCCCGTGGCCATCACCTGCTGGGAATGATCCTGCTGGGAAATGTGCAGAATAATGACGAGCGGATCCTGGCCCGCCAGGCCACCGAACATGCGCTGATGCTGGAGCCGGAAAACCCTGACTTCTATCAAGGCGCTGCACTTGCAGCCGATATGGCCGGGGACCAGCGCAGCGCGTTGAAGCACCTCGAAGCAGGACTGTGCATCGACCCGCATCATCAGGGCCTATTGCGTTCAGCTGGAAGCATTGAAAAAGGCCACAAGATCGTGGGGGACCACGGCCAACTGCTGCGCGGCATGCTGGCCAGCGACCCCATGAATGAAAAGCTGCACGAGGACTACGCAGAGAACTTCCTCGCCAAGCAGGCGGTTTATGCGAACCGCTGGTGGCTGTTCATTCCTCTTCTTGCGGCCATCTCCTCTTTCGGGGTTGGCGCCAGCTTGCCGGTTCTCCTTATTGCCATTGCGCTGGTGTCAGTTTGCGCCGGGCTCTTTGCCTGGTGGAATATCGCCATCTACAGGAAGAGCGAGAAGTCCCTCCCAGCTGGATATATCAAAGATATTCATGCCCGTTTTCCGAGCCTGCCCAAAGCCGCCCGCGCGTACCAGATCAGCTGGGCCGCAGCCCTCATCGGAGCGATTGCAGGTTGCTTTGCCCCGATGGCGGGAGCAATCATGATGATTCTTGGTGCCGCGGCGGGCCGGGCAGGTGCGGCGCTGATTTTCCGCGAGATTTCGGGTCCTCCGGAAGATCGCCAGGATCCTGAAGAACGCCGGATACACCTGGTGCGCCTGAGCGGTGGATACGCTGCTGGGTTCTGGAAACGTGTCCTCTTGGTATTGGCTCATCTGATTCTTTTTGGCGTGTGCATGGCGCATCCAAGCCAGCTGGCCGCAGTGCCCCTGGGGTCGGCAGGACTTGGCCTCTTGGTCATCGGCGCAGTCCTGGCCTATTGCCAATTCCGTTTGGGATTCAAGGACAACGCCTTCGCGTACGGGCTCGCAGTGAGCTCCTCTGCAAAATCGAGGGGATTCGCCTTGCTCCGAGGCAACCTTGGTGGACTGTACTTCATTGCCGTGCATTTGGTGTTCGGGCTCATCGCCTTCGCAGTGTCCCTCTCGCTGCTCGGTGGCGTCCCTCAGCCCTCGGAAGATTCCGGCGGTCCGGTGGAAGATGGGCCTGGCGGGCCGGTCGAGCTGACGCCCGAACAGCTTGACCAGCTGACCAAATCACCTGCACCGAAGCTCGACGAGTTCAGCTTTTCACCTATGCCTGAACTGCCTGATGTCCCTTCTCTGGATCAGTAACAGCCGTCGAAAATCACGCGGTCGAAAAGATCACAATCCAACTGAAGATTCTGTCTTGGCATGCTCGCGCTGAAGAAATAAGATGAATTGCTACCGAATTACGTGAAGCAAAAACCCCGACCACGAGGTGGATAATTAGATGGCAATGATGAGCGAAGAGCTCATTGAGCAGTGGGCTGACGCAACTGCTGAAATCTACAATGAGTCCTTGACTGGCATCAACCTGAGCCGTCTGCCCGAGGCAGTGGCTCAGTACGTCGAACTCTTTGCGCAGAGCGAGAATCTGACGTTTAACGAAGATGCCACCCCAACCGATTACTTTGAGCATCACCCATTCGTTGCGATGACTGCAGTGCTTAACAGCCCCGAAGCCCTTGAGGTTTTGGATGCTGATGCGCAGGATGCGCTGGATTCCATGACTGATTTCACCGAGGCCTGGTACAACTTCGACCTGGAGCAGGAACCGGAGCTGGGCATCTCGGAAGCCGACGTTGATGATGAAGACTGGTAAACACCAATAACGCCCGTGGCCGGCGCCAAACAGGACAACTGTTTGGCGCCGGCTTTTTTCTGCCCGAATCTTCTGAAAGCTATTCCCATTCACCCATGGGAGTGCAACGATTCCGGTATGAGCCAGTTCAGTGTTTTTGAAAGCACCGTTCTCATTCATCTTCCGGTGCACCGCGTCTGGGAATTGCTGACCGACTGGGCAGCAGCTCCCTTGTGGATCCATGGGATTGGTTCCATGCATTCAGATGACCCCGAATTGAAGGTGGGCACCAATCTGGTCTATCGGGTCTCCGGACATGAACGCGTCTATCGCGTCCATAAACTCATCGACAATCGATTGCTCATTCTCCACACCTCAGAAAACCCGGATGGCCTGTCCTATCGGTATGACCTGAAGGACGACGCCGGATACACCGAAGTGGTATTGCAAGTGGCGATCATCAATCCTGATTTGAGCGTGGAACAGTACGAGGAACTCGCTGCGAACGTTCGCGAAAGCGAGGGGGACAAGCTGGATCAGCTGCGTCTTTATGCTGAACAAGCGCCTTGATAATTACTGCTGCGCGGGATCGTGCGGCGCCGATGAATACACCACGGAATTCTCCATTTCCCCGGTGAAGAGCTGGTCCACGGTTACCGGGGTGTAGCCCTTGGCTCGCAGCTGCGACACCATTTCGGGAATGGCTTGGACGGTGGTCTTGCGAGGATCGTGCATCAGGACGATGGACCCCGGCTGGACGGTATCCATCGTGACCTTCACGATCTTTTCGGAATTCTTCAGCCGCCCATCATGGGTGTGGATGTCCCAAAGCACCAGTGGGTAAGGGACCAGCTGATTGTGCGCCTTGTCGTGATGTCCTAGCGGCGGACGGAAAACGCTGGGGCTCTGCCCTGTCGCCTTTTTGATGGCGGCATCCGTGCGATCCAGCTGTTGCTTCAGCTGCTGGGCTGACAGCTTGGTGATATCCGAATGGTCCCAGGTGTGGCTGCCGATCTGGTGGCCTTCAGCTGCCATGCGCTGGAGCGTGCCAGGGAGCTTCTGGACCTTGCTTCCGATGAGGAAGAACGTGGCAGGGGTTTCGGTGGCCTTCAGGGTATCCAGCAACTCATCGGTGAACTGATCCGGGCCATCATCAAATGTGAGCGCGACGCAGCGCTGCACGGAGCAATCAACTTGTTCGCTGGCGGACTGGCTGGGGGATTGGGCCTGCGGCTCCGCCCCGGTGGTGGCAGAGCAGGACGCGGCACTTGTAGCGCCCAGCAGCGCCATGGCAAGCATGATCCAGCGGGAAAGTTGTCGGCTCATCCTTCTAGTGTTATCCGAGGTGGCGAGATTGGTACAGAGCGCCACAGTGAATGGGCCGAAAATTACCTATCCGTTCAACTGCGGTGCGCAGGGATGCAAGAGCAAGCCGAGGGGTGAACTTCGGCAACGGCCCGGGCTCACCCCTCGCTTACGGGCAAAGGCTCATCCACCAGCGGATGTTCCTCTTCGTCTCGAGCGAACTTTCCAGCCCACCAAGCGATGATTCCGAAGACCGGCGAGGCGAGGCCCGCGATGACAAATATCGATTGCAGGCTCAGAACCTGGGTAAGGGGTCCTGCGACCGCCATGGACAGCGGCATCAGCGCCAGCGAAACGAAGAAGTCGAGGCTGGAAATCCGGCCCAGCAGCCGGCTGGGAACCCTGCGCTGCAAGAGCGTTCCCCAGATGACCATGCCCACCGCATCGGTGATGCCGAAGGCCAAGAGGATAATGAACAGCATCCAGGCTTCATCAACATAGCCAACCATGGCCAAGGGCAAGGTGCCCAGGCACCAGCAAGCGGTCATCAGGCTCAGATAGCGGCGCGGAAATTTAGCCGAGGCAATCAGCAATGAACCCAGCGCTGATCCGACGCCGAAGAACGCCAATGCAAAACTGAAAAGTTTCGCATCGCCATGCAGGTTGTCGCTGACGATAAAAGGCAAGAGCACTTCGAAGGGGCCGATGAAGGTGAATACGGAGATGACCGAAAACAACAAGGTCCATAACAGCCAGCGGGTGCGCACGGTATAGCCGACTCCCTCACGCAATTGGCGGACAATGCCCGGTTTCGCTTCGCCGTCAGCGACCGCTGCGGCGTTATAGGCATCCCGGTTGGGGATCCTGCGCAGCATCAGCAAAGCAGAGAAGTGCACCAAGGCCACGCCAATGATCGCGTGGGCCGGTGACAGCGCGGCGACGAGGAAGCCGGCGGCCATGGGCCCCAGCGCGGTATGCACCACGGGGCGCACGGTTCCCTCCAACCCGTTGGCGGCCAGAAGCTGATCGCTGGGCAACATCTTGGGCAGCAGCGCAGAGTAGGACGGGTAGAAGAATGCTGATCCGGCACCCATGAAGAATCCGGCCACCATCAGATGCCATAGTTCCAGTGCGCCGGAAATTGCGAGAATCGCGGTGATGCTCATCAGGGCAAAGGAAAAGGTCTCCACCAGCAGCACAATGCGACGGCATGAATGCCGGTCGGCCATGATGCCGCCGAACAGCACAAAGCACAGCAGACCCACGGCGTTGGCGGTCGCGACCATGGACAGTTCTACCGGTCCGCCATCCAGCCTGCGTACCTGGTAGACCATGGCCACGCTCCACATGCCCGCGGCAAAGGTCGAGAAAACAAGGGCGCTGGCCAGCAGGGCGTAATCGCGGATGGCGAAGGGCTTGATGAGGCGCAGCGCGGAGGTCTTGAGTGCGCTCATGCAAACTCCTACGTTAGTGCGTAAGCATCATCATCCGCTAAGTGATTGAGTTCTGTCAATCGGTAATTTGGCCACAAAAAACGGGGAACAAGCCGTAGCCTGTTCCCCGGATTTTCGAGCTAAGGATTACTCAGCGTCGTGGTCGGTCTCCAAGATGGTGACCAGCTGGTCAAGGGCAGCTTCTGCGCCCTCGCCTTCGGCACGCAGGACCACGGTGGTGCCGTGCTCAGCGCCCAGGCCCATCAGCGAGAGGATGCTCGAAGCGTCCATTGCCTCATCTGCTGGCTCGCCTTCCAGGGCGATGGTGACCTCTACCGGAAGCTCTGCTGCTGCTTCGGCGAAGATTGCTGCCGGGCGGGCGTGCAGGCCGACGCGGCTGCCGATAATTGCTTTACGTTCTGCCATGATGGCTCCTTCAGGATCTTGTGAACGGTCGTTGAAGATAAATTCTAGTGGCCTACAGGCCGAAGCGGTCCAGTTCGCTCAGCTCGGCGCGAACAGCGCTGCGGGCCAGCTCGGCAGACGGCGCATCAAGCGCCAGCTTGGCCAGGCGCTGGGCCTTGGCCAAGTCCACGGTGCGCAGTACTGCGGAGACCGGAGCCAGCGCGCGCTTGTTCATCGACAAGGTGGTGACACCCAAGCCCACCAGGACCACGGCCAGCGCAGGGTCGGCTGCGGCCTCGCCGCAAACGCCTACTGGCTTGCCATCGGCGCTCTGGGCGCCTGCGGTAGTGGCAGCGACCATGTGCAACACGGCTGGCTGCCATGGGTCGTTGAGCTCGGCCAAGGTGCCCAGCTGGCGATCCGCAGCCATGGTGTACTGGGTCAGGTCATTGGTGCCAATGGAGACGAAGTCGCAGCGCTGCAGGATCTGTCCGGCCAGGACGGCGGCCGAAGGAACCTCGATCATGGTTCCAGCGGTAGCCAGGCCAGCGGCCTTGGCCATCTCGGCGAAATTCTGTGCCTCGGCCGGGGTGGAGATCATCGGTGCCATGACCCAGACATCTGCCTCGTGCTCGCTGGTCGCCTGCGCGATGGCTTTGAGCTGGCGCTCCAGCACACCCGGGCTGGTCAGATCGGTGCGGTAGCCACGAACACCCAGTGCCGGGTTCGGCTCGCTGGAGTCGGTCAAGAATGGCAACGGCTTATCCGCGCCGGCATCCAGGGTGCGAACAACAACCTTTTTGCCCGGGAAGGCGGCAAAAACGGCACCGTACGCAGCAACCTGCTCCTCATGGGTTGGCTCTTTTTCCTTGCCCAGGAAGCAGAACTCGGTGCGCAGCAGGCCCACGCCTTCGGCGCCGGCTTCGGCTGCCAGCTGGGCGTCCTCGCCGCTGCCCACGTTGGAGAGCAGCGGAACGCGGTAGCCATCGGCCAGCTCGCCGGTGCCCGAGAAGTCCGGCAGGACCTCGCGGTTGGCGTAGGTGGAGGCCAGGTGCTCTTCGGCTTCGGTGGGGTCGGTGATGACCTGTCCGTCGATGCCGTCGACAAAGACGTAGTCCCCGTCGGCCAGCTCGGTGGTTTCCGGAGCGGCAACAATGGCCGGCAGTCCCAGCGAGCGGGCGATGATCGCGGTGTGCGACTGCGGTCCGCCATCGGAGGTGACCAGGGCCAGCACCTTGGCCGGGTCCAGGGTCGCGGTGTCCGCTGGAGCCAGATCCACGGCGGCCAGGATGAATGGCTCATCCGAATCCGGGATGCCCGGGGCAGGGACCCCGCGCAGTTCTGCCACGATGCGGGCGCGCACGTCCAGCACGTCGCCGGCGCGTTCAGCCATGTAGCCGCCCAGCGCGGTGAGCTGGGTGGCGACCGCGTCAGCGGCCTCCCAGATCGCCGATTCGGCGCAGGTGCCGCCGGATACCAGCTTGGTGGCGGACTTGATCAGCGAACGGTCGCTGGCCATCAATGCGGTGGCCTTCAGCACGGCCTGCGCATCTCCGGTGGCCAGCGCTGCGCGCTCCTTGAGCCCAGCGGCCACGGCCTTGGAGGCCTCGGCCAGGCGCTGGGTTTCTTCCTCCGGGCTTACGCCCGCTGGCAGCGGCGCGCCATCTGCCGGTGGAAGGATTGGTTCAGGCATGCGGCGGACGTGTCCAATGACGCGTCCAGCGCTCACGCCTACTCCGGTGAACTTCTTGCTCATGCTGCGACCTTTGCCGGTTCAGCGGCTCCCACAGGAGCCTTGCGTACGTACTTCTTCAAAACGATGACCAACACTGCTGAGATAACCGTACCAATCAAGGTGGCCAGCAGGAACAGCGGCCAGGTGTTGTTCATGGCGAAGAAGACGAAGATGCCGCCGTGCGGGGCCTGGCTGACCACATCGAAGCTCATGATCAGCGAGCCGGTAACACCGGCACCGATCATCGAGGCGGGGATCACGCGCAGCGGATCGGCAGCCCCGAAGGGAATGGCGCCTTCGGAAATGAATGCCGCGCCCAGCAGCCAGGCGGCCTTGCCGTTTTCGCGTTCTGCCTCGGTGAACAGCTTGGCGCTGATGGTGGTGGCCAGGGCCATCGCCAGCGGCGGAACCATGCCGGCGGCCATGACGGCAGCCA
>Ga0308157_10001575_pt1 | contig 45048 bp, 45 predicted proteins | sample PhyBR1_FD_201035 | JGI IMG/M metagenome (GOLD analysis project Ga0308157, IMG submission 201035) | Phyllosphere microbial communities from UC Gill Tract Community Farm, Albany, California, United States - DLSLB.R1 | ecosystem: Host-associated > Plants > Phyllosphere > Unclassified | place: USA... | reverse complement strand
GTGCAACAGCTTCAAGGAAACGGCCGCCTAAAAGACCAAAACCAATCGCAGTACCTAAAGCACCAAAAGCGATCAAGATAGCAGATGCAATTGCAACTAGACCTAAAGTGAGTTCCATGAAAAATTCCTCAGAGGTTAGGTTTTACCCAATTAAATTAAAAATTGTACCCAACCATCTTATGATAGTTAGGCAATTACCATTAATGCTTTTCGCTTGCCATGCTCAAATATACGATAGTCAGCATCATGAAAATAAATGCTTGTAGCGTGATAATTAAGATATGGAAAATAGCCCATGGCACAGACAATGCCCATTGGATCCAGAACGGTAGTAACGCGATAAGGATGAAGATTAACTCACCCGCATACATGTTACCGAACAGTCGCAGAGCCAATGAAATTGGACGTGCAAGGAAAGTTACCAATTCCAAAAGCAAGTTAAATGGAATTAAAAGCGCTTTAGCGATTGGATTCTTTGGATTGAACGGGTTCAGCGCCAACTCACCAACAAAGCCACTCACACCTTTTTCACGAATACTGTAGAAAATGATTAGAGCGAATACAGATAAAGACATCCCTAATGTGATGTTTGGATCTGTTGTTGGTACGATTTTGAAATACACACTATGTGGATCCATTCCGAATACATTGCTACCAATAAGCGTAGCTAAATGAGGAATGAAATCTACCGGCATCAAATCCATTAAGTTCATGAGGAAAATCCACACGAAAATGGTCAGTGCAAGCGGTGCAATCAAACGTGACTTTCCGTGGAAAGTATCACGAACACTTGAATCAACAAACTCAATGATCATTTCAATTGCTGACTGGAACTTGGTAGGAACACCAGAGTTTGCAGCTTTCGCTACACACCAGAACAACAAACAGAAAATCAGACCAAGTCCGATAGACCAACCCATTGAATCCAAGTGAATAGCAGTGAACCCCATCTGTTGAGCTTCTTCAGCAGTCTCAGCCAACTTCCACGAGCCATCAGGCATCTTGCCATAGGTCATATTGGTCAAGTGATGCTTGATATACTCGGTCGAAGTAAGGGCATGTTCTTCAGCAGCCATAAATCACACCTGGTCAATGTCAAATACTAAATAGAGTGAACGAACATCGCGTGCTGCCTGATATCTCGTCCATCTCCTAAAAAACTTTTCAATTTTTTGTTGTGCTTAAACCCGTTTTTGTAGACGTGACGCTAAAAAAGGAGCGACCCACGACATGGCTTGAACGAGGATAAAACCACAAAACAACGCTGCCGCTGACAACGGTTTAACGTTACTTAAAATTAAAATGAAACCAACGATCACAATTGCAAACTTGCCCATCAGACCTCTATACATGTTCGAAAGAACCTGCTTTGAAGCTCGCGCACCTGCAGCTCGAAACGATTGCCAAGAAAAATAACAACTTGCAAGCCAGCACACCAACGCACCAAGTGCAGCGCTGTAAGCTGCAGTTGAGTCTTTCAGGACCCACCCTATCAAGGCTGAAACAGGAATCATGCATGCTTGTAAGATGACCAAAGCTTTCGCTAATCGTCGATCAATCATGCGACTAGTTCGGCTCATTATTTATTCACTCACAGCAATCATGCTTGACAAGTTTAGCTGATGATCGTTTTTAATCGCAGGCATTATAGAGTTACACCCCTGAACATGCAATCTTTTCCCGACCTAAGTCTGGTTTTTTTCAATGATTAAGTTGCTTTGTTACTAATCAATCACTGTTTATTTTTTGTATTACTTTCGTGCATTTAGCACACAGTTATGGGTTTGCTCGGCAAGTTTTTTCCAAGCCACGACAAAATCCCCTGCCCCACTCATACTTTCATCTACTGCTTGGAAGGTAATCGGATTCAATTTTTGGTATTGGTTTTTACTGGCATGTCCTTCTGCCAACAAGCACATATTACGATTTGGACGGCTATCATTTAGGTATTTAATTTGCGCCATGGTAGGTGCAACATGCGGATCATCGGTCAATGCGCCAGCGAATTTCAAATTTAAGGCACGCTCTAAATATTGATAAGCATCGTGATATGCCCAGTAAGTCTTTGCAGATGAGTTGGTATTATATTGTTGTGCAGTCAGTAACATCTCTTGTGCAAAGCGCTTGGCGTTCGCCCAATAGAGATCTTTATGTTCAGGTAATTGTTGTGAACGCAATGCAGCTATAAAGAAGCCAATCCGCACCGCATTATTTGGATCAAGCCAGACATGGGTATCCACAGTATTGTTTAAAGCGACCCTACGGGTATTGCGCTGCGGCAACGTTTGCACGATACCTGACTCTAAAACAGAAATAGCTTTGGGATTATCAGACAACAGCTTATCAAGCGGTGCTTCATGTGCCTTACCCAGCCAGATCACCAGTGATGCATCTAGAATGGCTTTGCGATGTGCAGGCGTAAGGGTGACATCATGTCCGGTTTGATCTGCCAATAACAGTACAGGCTTTTCAACCCCTTGCGTGATTTCTTCCGCAATAAGATAAATTGGATGCGTAGAGACCACTAAACTCTGTGACCAGCTTAAGGTACTGAATAAAGCAAGTGCACAAAATGCAAAGAAACGGGACATGAAAGAAGATCACCAAATATTCAACAGGTGTTATAATATAACAAATCAACAAAAATACCTACGTCTAATCGAAACCGGTGTCGCTTCATGTTAAGATTTAATGTCCATTTTTTTTATAAATTTCGCACTTGAGGTTGGCTATGAGCTCATGTTCTCACGAACATCATAATGCATTACATGGCGTACATGACCATCATAATGTGGAAACACGACTTGCTGAAGCGGAAAGCCTCTGTGTAACAAAAGGCGCACGTTTAACTCCGTTACGCAAAGAAGTATTAGGACTAATTTTAAATGCCACAGGTCCTATGGGGGCATATGACTTATTGGCTAAAATCAAGAGCGATTCAGACCGCCCTGCTGCCCCACCGACGGTTTATCGTACTTTAGACTTTCTATTAGAAAAAGGCTTGATCCACCGTTTAACGTCTATTAATGCCTACATTCCTTGTTGTCATCCGCGTGAGGGCCATCAGGCTGCATTTTTAATTTGTACCAATTGTAAAAATGTGACAGAAGCCTCTGCACAGGGTTTATTAACACAATTAGATGCGCTTTCAGCATCTGATCAATTTACTGCACATCACAGTATTATTGAAATTTCTGGGATATGTCAGCAGTGTCGCAACAAATAATAACCGCCCTTCCATTGATTACATTAGACAAAATCAGTGTACGTATCGATGAGCGTGACATTTTAAAAAATGTCGATTTCGCCTTGCATGAGCGAGAAATTGTCACGCTGATTGGTCCGAATGGTGCGGGAAAATCTACCCTGATTAAAGTCCTTTTAGGGATTGTTAAAGCCAATGCAGGCAAAATTCATAGCAATAAAAAATTAAAATTTTCTTATGTGCCACAAAAGTTTAATCCGTCGCATAGTCTGCCTTTACGCGTAAGCGACTTATTGGCTTTAGAAAAATGTGATGCCAATAGAAAAGCAGAAATTATTTACGATACCGGTATTACTAAACTCCAAGACTCTAAAGTTCAGCAACTCTCAGGTGGTGAACGGCAACGTGTCTTGTTGGCACGTGCTTTACTGCGCCAACCTGATGTTCTGGTTCTTGATGAACCGATGCAAGGCTTAGATATTCAATCTGAAGCTGAACTATATGAATATGTAAGAAGCTTGCCGATCAAATATGGTTGTGCCGTATTAATGGTATCGCACGACTTGCAATGGGTCATGCAAGGTACGCACCGCGTGGTATGTTTGAATAAGCATATCTGTTGCAGCGGCTTACCTGAAAAAGTGCAGAAGCATCCAGAGTATCAAGCCATTTTTGGCACCAACCGAGCATTCTATCAACATCATCATGATCATTGCGCGCATGGCGACAGTGCAACTCCGTGCCAGCATGATCCGCGTCCTCATATTCACCCAGAACCGGAAGCTTAAGCCATGATGGAATGGTTACAACTATTGTTACCTGCATGGACCATGGGAACTTTACTGGTGTTTCTAACTGCGCCACTGGGTTGTTTAATGTTATGGCGACGGATGTCTTTTTTTGCGGACACCATGGCACATGGCACTTTACTGGGTGTGGCTATTGCCGGTGCCTTAAGCCTGCCGCTATGGTTAGGCGTGACTGCGTTGGCATTTTTATTGGTCGGTATTTTATGGGTACTGCATGACCCTCGTCTGCCCAATGATGCACTGCTGGCTCTTTGTTCAGCCACCTTGCTCTGCTCTGGTTTAATGTTTATTCAACATATTCCAAGTTTGAGACCGGAACTGCTCAGCTATTTGTTTGGCGATCTGCTACAAATTTCATGGTCAGATCTACCCATGTTTGCTTTTGTCATTATTGCGGCTTTAGCTGTGCTGTATAAAAACTGGCAAGCACAAATTCAAATTGCGATTGATCCTGACATGGCAGTCAGTGAAGGCGTGAATGCTAAATGGCAGCGTCTGGTTTTCATGTTGTTATTGGCATTATTTACAGTTTTAGCACTTAAGGCGGTCGGTTCATTGTTGATGGGTGCTTTACTGGTGATTCCAGCATTAACTGCACGCTTACTGGCTAACTCTCCAAAACAGATGGTGATTTGGGCTTTTGTGATTGCACAAATCGGGATTAGTGTCGGTTTATGGTCAAGTGCAGGTTTAGATACCTCGACCGGCTTAACCATTGTGCTGACCATGGCAATTTTATTTGCGCTGATTTTTGCAGTGCAGAAAATGAAGAAGATGGCTTAGTCTTTCCTTTATATCCATTATTTTTTTAAGATGCTTTTTATTTTCCAACAACCTCTGCCTAACCCTCTCCTTTTAAGAGAGGGAAAAATCTTTACTAACTACTGATTAAACTCAGTAATCCGGCTGCACAGCTAAACAACACCGCAAAAGTCCGGTTCATATATTTTTGTTGTTTTGGGGATTTCAATAATCTTAAAACTTTGGCAGCCAAACCGGTATAGCCCGCCATCACGATCAAATCAATTGTAACCATGGTTGCTGCCATAATCAGATATTGAATCCATTGTGGTTTGGACAAATCCAAAAACTGCGGCAATACTGCAAGTAAAAACACAATGGCTTTGGGATTACTCATATTGATCAAAAAACCATGCAAGACCAATTTGGCAATTGATTTATCCGGTTGTTCCTGTTGAATTTCAATCGACTGAATCGGTGCTTTCCATTGCAGATAAGCTAAATACAATAAATAGCTTACCCCGAACCATTTCACCACTAGAAAAGCCCAAGGCGTCGTTGCAAAAAGCACCCCTACCCCAGCAGCCACAATTCCGATTTGTAACAATAATGCGAGTTGTAAACCTAACGCATTCCAGTAGCCACGGCGGAAGCCATAATTCAAACCACTGGACATTGAGGCAATTGCCCCTGCACCCGGTGAAATACTGATGACCCAACAAGCCAGCATATACGCCAGCCAAACCTGGTAAGACATAAAATATAGGCAGAAATAAAAGTATAGCTATTATATGATTTTTCACCTTTTATATGTTTGAAAAATTGATCATTAAAAAATAAGCATTGGGCTATTCACCTAGGCAGTGATGAGGCACAATAAAGCCAGCCACGTATTTGATGAAAATTGTTAGGAGCCATGTATGACTGCCCAATCTGTAATTTTACCATTACCTTCAGATCATGCCCGGTTTATTGTTTTGCGTTTAAAAGACTTAACAATTGATGAGTTAAAAGAAAAACTTGAAGATTTATTTACTACACGGGATCGTTTAATCACCCAGCATCCTAACGCGCAAATTAAAACGGGTGTCGCTTTTGGTCCTGAACTTTGGGCAAAACTATATAGCCAGACACCTGCAGGTTTTAAACAACTAGAGCCGATTCAAGGTTCATTTCAAATGCCTGTTGCCGCTGCTGATATATTGATTCATGTTGCATCTCAACGCACTGACATTTGTTTTGCCTTAAGTCAGTCTTTCTTTGAAGGGATTCAAGATAAAGTTGAAGTACTGGATGAACGTGTATGTTTCCGTTATTTCGATGGGCGTGACATTACCGGTTTTATTGATGGAACTGAAAATCCACAATTTCCCGATGACCGTGCCGAAGTCGCTTTACTGGGGGAAGATGCTGGAATTTTTGCCGATGGTTCATTTGTATTCGCGCAACGTTATGCACATAATCTGGAAAAATGGAAACAGTTAAAAGTTGATGCCCAAGAAAATGTAATGGGTCGAACCAAGTTGGAATCGATTGAACTGGACGATGAAGTTAAACCTAAAAATGCTCATATTTCCCGTGTAGTGATTGAGGATGAGAAAGGCGAAGAAATGGAAATTTTACGTCACTCTCTTCCGTATGGAGAAGGTCGAGGTGACCAAGGTTTGTTCTTTATTGCTTATACCAAGAACTTAGAAATTATCGACCATATGTTAAAACATATGTTTGGTACAGCTGGTGACGGTATTCATGACCGCCTGCTTCACTTTGTTACTCCGATGGATGGGGCTTATTATTTTGCGCCGAGTGAGGAGTTGTTAGAAAAAGTTTTGGAAGGTTAATTTAAAAAGAAGCAGCTAAAAATTCAGCTGCTTCTTTTTAACTAATTTTTAGATATCAATTCTGCAGTTTGAATACCAATATTTTCACAACCTAGGGTAGAAGATAGGCATTTTAACTTTTTATTTAAATTTACTTTAAATGTTCCGATTTTATTTTTTTCAGCATATTTTATATTGGCTAAATATACATAGTTACTAGTTTTAGTATTAAATGTAAATTGATCTTCTTGCAATAAATTAATTTTACCATCTATTGTATTACTATCTGAGTTCAAAACATCAATTAACACATAATTATTATTCTTAATATCATAAATATAGGTTTCAACAGAATTATTTCTATATGGAGATTCCACATAATCAATAATACTATTTTTCCGTACTCTAAATGCAAATACATCTTTATCATTATATAGAAGATGAAAATCAACATCTGATTTTAAAGAGACTGTACTTCTAAAAACTCTATAGATACCTGAATTATTAAGAACCTCTACTCCATAATTTTTTAAAGTATATTTAATATTTTTTTTATTCTTTTCTACATTTCCATAATCCACCAACTTAACTTTAAGTTTAGAGTTAATCATAGAGTATTTATTATAAATATCAATATATTCTATTGGTTTATTTACTTGTATTGAGTCTTGTTCTATATCATTCCATGAATTATTTGATTTAGCAAAAACATTAACAACAAAAGCATTACTAATAAAAATTATTGCAAAAAAAATTAGTTTTTTCATAATTAACCTATTATATTAATTTAGTATATTAACTGAGCATCTATAAAGGGTATGGGATCTATTCTTCCTACTAAACCTTTACCCAGTAATGCTGAGCTTCTTGCTTCAAAATGTAAATGTGCACCTTTAGCGATAGTAGTCATAGTATTCGCATTACCAGTTGCTCCTGATAATCCTAATTTTTCCCCCACATCAACTATATCATCTACATTCACTTTAATATCCGATAAATGAGCATAAAAAAAGTATATATATTTACCAGTTATATTTTTTTGTGCTTGTTTTTTCTGCTTATCTGGCAAATCACTAATAGCAACTTTTAGAACAATCACTTTGCCATAATCACCACCAGTATTCTTTGCAAAAACAATCGTTCCACTGCAAACAGCATAGATCGGATTTCCAGGATTCACTTGTAAGTCAACACCTTGATGATTTTTTTTACCATTATCTCTGACCTTGCCAAATGTAGCCCCCTTTGCATTAGCTAAACCTGCTGTTCTTAACTTACAAATATTTAAAGGATTATGCCAACCGTCTGCTCCACCTACTTCATTTGTTCCACCTTGCACTGTAGTTTCTATATTTCTTATTTTTTCTTCTTTGGAGGGATTATTAACTGGAGCTGAGTTTGATGCTTTAGGAGTCGGGTTAGGAATAGCTTGCCCTTTTAACAGTTTAATCGTTTCATCCATACTTAAGTTAACACCAGAAGTTTTTCTTTTATCTACAACATACTGATATATATTAATATGACCATCAATATAGTTCCTTAGCCAAGCCCCATACGCTGCCTTTGCATTATTGTTATATCTTTTTAAAATTTCATCAGCTTGTTTAGAATCCATCTGGTTATAAAGTAAATGCTTGGCTCTATCTTGGCTAAAAGAATTATTTACGAATTGTCTAGCACCGCCGGCACCTTCATGATGTAAAAGATAGGCAAACTTAGCCATAGCACTAGGTTCTATTAAATTTTGATATGGTAGTTTTGAAGTTTTAAAATTACAAACAGCATACGCCGCAGCAGCATCAATTGACATTTCACCATCATACCGAAGATCTAATTTTGCTTGTCTCGAAAGACTAGAATGCTTGGCAACAAACTGACCTATTAAAGAATTACTATTGCTGCACATTTCTAACCAAGTACCTTCGAGAAATTGGGTTAACCCGGCAGCCTTACTTTTTTTATTGTAACTTTTCTCATTCCATTCCCCTGTATTTTTTTTTGCAGCTTCAGCTTCTATAAATGCAGTTAATGCCTCAGGAGCAAAACCATGTTTTTTTGAAGCACTAATAATATATGCCCTATATTTATTATTAATGGGCTTCAATAAAAGATTATCTTCTGTAAATTGAGATGCGATTACATGTGTACTATTTCCATTTTCTGTTCTTTTTTGTTCATTTCTATCGTGAGGCATTTGGAATTTTTCTGATGACGTTACAGTTTTAGCTTTACTTGGACCTTGAGATATGTTATTTACACCATCAATAATCGGTTTTCCAATACTTTTTAAATGTTTAAGAATACTTAGTGTTGAATCTTGAGCTATTCCTTCTTTTGGGTAATGTGTTCCTTTAACTTTTACCTTACGAGAGGTTAAACGTAGAATTTTTGTACCTATTGGCAAACTTTTATGATTAGCAATAAGGTCAAAATCTCCCTGAATATTCTTAAAATAAACCTTTAAACCTTTTGAATGATCTTCCACTAAAATATTATCAAAATTAGCATTTAATGTATTTTTAGTTATTGTTTTACCATCAAATTCCAGTTTAATTGTTGCTTTTAAGATGGGATTAAAAGATAAATCCATTAAAACTATTTTTAGTTTAGTTTCATATTTATCAATATTATTTTGATCTTCAACTAAATGTATTTTTTGTCCTATATGTAAATTATGAATTTTTTTAGCTGATATTGAATTGATTCTACTTAGCTCTTTTACTGTTATTTGATATTTTTTAGAAATACCCCAAAGAGTATCTCCAGCTTTAATCACATGAAAATTTGACATAAACACACCTTTTTTATAATTCATCTACTTCGCCTTGTATGCCATGATCACCAACTTCAAACTCTTCTTCACTATCTGAATCAATTTCATCATTTTCAAAAATACTTGACCAATCTTCAAATCCTATTAGAGCCTCATATTGTCTTGATTCACTTTGTATAGAAATATCACTTTTCCCTTTTGAATTAGTTTGACCTTCCCAAATTATTTCTTTTTTATCAGGTGTATACATTTGTATTTTTGCATTTTCTATCCCTGTACCCCCCAAACTACTAAATAAAAAATCTACTGCATTGGGTCCCGCTTTCGGTAATTCAGGAACCTCATAAACAACTTTCCCCCCTCCCACAAAACTATGCTGCCCCGCCTTACTTTCAAACTTGCCACCCGTAGTAGTAAAAATCCCTTCACCATTAATTTTTAACTGCGAACCGCCAGCAGTCAGTACAATTTCTTTCGGACTGATCATTTCAATCTTATCTTCGGTCGAAATCAGCTTAATGACTTTGCGTGCAATGAGTTCAACTGCATCATCTTGAGCTTGTAATTCAACCTTTCCTTTTGCAGCGAAAGCCCTGAATCCCTCTTGTGCTGCAAAAAGACTAATTTTTTTACTCGCATGTCCAATCAAAGACTTTTGCGTACTGAAACTAATGCTCTCTCCGGCACTATGATTAATTTGTCGATCTGTAGAAATATAAATATTTTCATTGCTGGAAAGTGCAATCGAATGAGGCGAAGCGAGTAGCATTAAAGCCTGTTTAAAATTATCCGCCTTTTCTTTTTCCCTACTTTCAATTTGCTCAAGAAAAGCCTTTAAATTTTCCAAAACATCCAACGGATCTGTCAGCTGATTTTCCGCAACTTGACTCAATACCTGAGCATTATGCAAACTCGATTGCAGTTGCGTGCTTGCTTCATTTGTACTGAGGTGTTTACCACTAGCTTGATCTTGATTATGTGTCGAAATAAGTAGACCTTTACCCGCTCGTAGGGCTCCCCATTGATCTGTCCTTAACTCAAAACCTTCGCCACGACCATCACTGGTCTCGGCAGCTTTAGGGTGGCTCAAGTTACCGAGGTTCAGCTGACTTACACCATGGCTGCTGTGCAATTGGGTACTGATCTGTCCTGCCGTATCATCAAAACGGAGCTGGTTAAAGCCGGCACCACCCACCTCTTGAGAGCGAATACCGCTGAGCTTTTTCGTATCAGGTAGCTGTCCTTGAATATCGAACATGGTCTGATGACGTTCAGCTTCATGAATTCGCCCGACCACAAAAGGTCTATCCACATCACCTTCAAAGAAATCAATCACTACAATTTCACCAACTCGAGGGTGGAATCGCGCGCCATAACCTTCCCCTGCCCAAGGGGTCAACACATCTACCCAGGCCGAGTCAGTATCATTATCATTGCTTCCGGCTCCGCCATCATGACCATGGTCGTCCGCACGCGTAAACAAGAAGCGCACCTTGATGCGGCCCCATGCATCTACAAAAATGGTTTCACCTTCAGGCCCAACGACTTTGGCACGTTGTGGATAGGCCGCAGGTCGATGCATTAAAGGACTATATTCAGGCACCACGGGGACATTGCGACGTACCACATACAGCTCATTGGCTTGTCGTTCATCACCTTGATGTTGCCAGCGGCTTAAAGTTAATAAGGCATCAAGCTGACGCAGAATGTCTTTGGGTAAATTATTCTGGTTATAAAAAGCTTTGCCTAAAATCAGAAATTCTTTATCTGAACCTGAATGCCGGTCAATTTCTGGATGATCGATTAATTCAAACCAGTAGCCTACCTGGGCATCACGCACGCTACTCTGCGCAGTGAAATATTTGGCCTGCAACGCTTGGTACTGGCCCAGCTGCTGATTCAATTTTTCTAACTGCTGACTGCCTGAAGTGGTTGCTTGATCCGCACCGGTTAAATCGGATGTCCATGCAGGGCTAATGCTCCAGGCTTGCTCCAAGCTTAAGGTTTCATTGTCCTGCAACTCACTATGTTGATGATGACTGAGCAGGCTATCGGCTTGATCTTGAGACAGACTGCTGGCTTGCCAACGCTGTACCTGAATTGCGGTGGATTGCAAATAGCGTTCGGCGATAAAACTGGTAATGCTATCCAAGCGTTCTGTAGCATGACTGCGATGAAATCGGATTGATCTTCTGCTTAACGCCTTATATTGATGATTATCATCAATCAAACGCAGTTTCTGCGGCTGAATCGCTGAGGAGGACACTGCAACTCTGTGTTCAGATTCATCAATTAGCCAGTTAATGCCTTCACTGCGCCACAGCCGTGTCAGAAATTCATAATCGGTTTCATTGGATTGCATCACAAAAGGACGGATATCGTATTCTCGGGTTAAGCCTTGGGTATTTAGACTTAAGCTGGCTGCAAATAAGGCACTTTTACCTTGCCATTCTTTAAACAGTATTTCACTGATATCACGCACGCTTTTGTTCATAAACACACGACTATTGCGGCGCTTGTGCCAGAGTGCTGTCGCATCTTCAATGGTGATTTTATAGAGCGTGAGTGCCCCATCACTTTGACCTTGGCTGGCGCCCGTAACCACACCTGTAATTCGGGAGAGTTCACCTAGATCAGTCACTTGGTCGACAGCTACTCGCCCGCCTATAAATTGCTTCAGGGGAATATAGGCATTGGTCGACAGGCAAATCAGTTCTGCTTTCAGCCCTTGATTGATTTGATGTTGTCCTTCAATTCTTTGAATAAAGACCTGAGGATTGAGCAGTTGGTTGGAAAAATATAAATGCAGGGCACGTTTTTGCAAACTTAAGCCCATAGCTTCAATCACAGTATGGATCGTATTTAATATAGTCATTTATTATTCTAATAATTTTATTTTTATTCGTGGCTGTATTCTAGGAAATGTTGTTTTTTTAGTCTAGTGCATTTTTTGTTATTTTGATAAAAAGCTGCATTCACTTAAATGGATCAGATGAGTTAAAAAATGTAGCGATTAAATCAGACTTTTATTTTTCAGCCCCACGCTTGCTGCTACACTAAAAAGAATAACAATATTCAAGAGTTCGGGTCATGATTGACATCCATTCCAAACTACCTGCACAAGGTGTCACTATTTTCAGTGTGATGACTGCAATGGCACATCGCCTGAATGCCTTAAATCTCTCTCAAGGTTTTCCAGACTTTGCAGCCCCGCCTGCCTTATTAAAAGCCTTAAGCCAAGCCACTTTAGATGGCTTTAATCAATATGCACCAAGTGATGGACTGATTTCGCTACGTGAACAATTGGCACACCAGTTTTTAAAACGCGACCAACTGGTGATTGACCCGATTACCGAAATCACCATTACCCCAGGGGCAACCATTGGAATTTTTTGCACCATTCAGGCACTCATTCATACCGGTGATGAGGTCATCATTTTCGATCCCTGTTATGACAGTTATGGACCCAGCGTGAAACTGGTTGGCGCTAAAGCAGTCCATATTCCTTTGCTTGCGCCCGGATTTTCCGTGGACTGGAATCAAGTCAAAGATGCCATCAGTGACAAGACCCGCATGATCATTGTGAATACTCCCCATAATCCGACCGGAGCGACTTGGTCTCATCAGGACTGGTTAAATTTAATTGAACTGATTCGTGACAAGAACATTGTGGTGCTGTCCGATGAAGTCTATGAACATCTAGTTTATGATGGTCAAAAGCACTACTCAGCACTGTCTTTTCCTGAATTGCGTGATCGAAGTATTGTGGTCGGCTCTTTTGGTAAAACCTTCCATGTCACTGGTTGGAAAACCGGTTACTGCATTGCCTCACCTGAACTGATGAAACTCTTTAGACAGGTGTATCAATTTGTCAGTTTCTGCGGTGTCACACCCATACAGATGGCACTGGCGACGTTTATGCAGCAACATCCTGAACATATTGATCAGCTTGCCGACTTCTATCAGGAAAAACGCGATCTTTTTAATTCTGGCATCCGCAACTCACGCTTTCATTTTACCCCGTCGCAAGGAACTTATTTCCAGAACTTAAATTACAGCGCCATTCGCCCCGATTTAAACGATGTCGAAATGTGTAAATTTCTCGCTGAGCATCATGGCATCGTTGCAATTCCAGTTTCGGTTTTTTATCAGCAAGCTCCCGAAAATTTACGTTTAATCCGTTTTTGTTTTGCCAAAAAAGATGAAACCCTAGAACAGGCATCTGCCATTTTATCCACTGTTTAAGTTCATGATTTTTTCATCATTTCAAGCCTTAGTTACTTAATCACTAAGGCTTTTTTAAGCGAACTCAGGTAGGGTGAGCTTAAGTCTGAAAATGATAAAAATACCTTTTACAGGACGTTCAATGCCTCATCATCAACCATTGCTCAATCAACAAAAATTATGGAAAACTTTTTTAATTTTCCTGTTGCCATTGATTGCGACCAATATTTTACAAAACCTGTCCGGAACTATTAATACCATTTTTGTCGGGCAAATGATGGGGGTAAATGCCATTGCCGCCGTGGCTGTATTTTTTCCGATTTTGTTTTGTCTGATGGCTTTTGTGATTGGTCTTTCAGCGGGCGCGACGGTATTGGTTGGGCAAGCCTGGGGCGCTCAAAATGTTGAAAAAGTCCGCTGTGTGGTCGGTTCAACCCTGTTCATGACTTTAATTGGCGGTAGTATTATTGCCCTGTTGGGAGTGTTTTTTGCTGAACATATTTTGCTTGCCTTAGGGACAGATCCGGATGTGATGCATCTTTCATTGCCTTATGTACAGTGGATGCTTGCCGGCAGCCCCTTGCTGTTTATCTATATCATTTATACTTCAATTTTGCGCGGTGTCGGCGACAGCACTACACCGCTAATTGCTTCTGGTATGACTATTCTGATTGGCGTATTCATTACTCCGGTACTAATTGCAGGGTATTTTGGCTTTCCTAAAATGGGCATTGTTGCACCTGCCATTGCCACCATTGTCGGTTATCTGGCAGTACTAATCTTTTTGGCCATGTACTTAAATAAAAAAGATCATCCTTTAAAACCTGACCGTCATCTGCTCGGCCATATTCGTCATCAACCTGAACTCAGTAAAATTATTCTGCGTTTAGGCATTCCAACCGGTATTCAAATGGTCACGACATCCGTTGCCGGTTTGGTGATTGTAGGCTTGGTGAATCGTTATGGTTCACATGCAACCGCCGCCTATGGTGCAGTCAATCAGGTATTGAATTACATTCAGTTCCCTGCCCTGTCTATTTCTATTGCCGCTTCCATTTTTGCCGCTCAAGCCATTGGTGCGGGGAAATCGGAACTCCTGAACAAAGTGACGCGTACTGCCCTCGGTATGAATATCCTGATTACCGGTGGTTTGGTGGCTTTGGCTTATCTATTTTCAAAATATTTGATGGCGCTGTTCATCACTGACCCGACGGTGGTTGTCCTTGGGCAGCAACTTTTATTTATTGTGTTGTGGTCGATTATCTTTTTTGGTGCGAGCGCCATTTTTGCTTCAATCATGCGTGCCAGCGGTACCGTAACTGTTCCAATGATCATTAATATTGTTGCCATTATTGGCATTGAAGTGCCATGTGCCTATTTGTTCAGTCAATGGTGGGGTTTACAGGGCATCTGGTATGCCTATGCATTGGCCTTTGTCTGCTTATGTATTCTTCAAGCTCTGTATTATCAGTTTGTGTGGAAGAAAAAAACAGTTCAAGCCCTAATTTAAAAATCAATTTAGGCCAGTTATTACCTTTTCCAACCATCTTACAGCACGCTGCCGGGTGGAGTCATCCGCAGTCTCGCCCCCACAATAATTTAAGCAGTAATTACGTTATTGAATTGGCGAAAACTACAGTAAAAAATTGATTTGATGGCTGTTTTCTTGCCGATGGCTTATCGGTGAATAGCAGCCATAGTGCTTCTAAAAACAAGCAAAGGATGGGTTATAGCGACAAAGTGGTGGGTTTCAAACCGGTAACATTATTTGCGGCCATTTCAGCAGTCACCAAATACATTGGTTTTATTGCCGCGGCCTCAACCACCTATGAAGAATCCTAGCGTTTGGTACCTAAATATGCCTCTTTAGACCATATCAGTAAAGGTCATGTGACACGAAATGTGGTGACTACCCTTTCCGCAGATACGGCACGCAGCTTTGGGTTTACTGCGCATCCGGACGCAAAAGTCCGTTGCGAACGTGCGGATGATTTTATTGAAGTGACACAAAAATTTGGAGATTGCGAGGAAGTGGATGCTTTCTTCTACACTATGCGGCTGGTTTGCTCTTTAGTCTTTTTTTATTTACTGAAACAAACTTCGGATAATTCACATAATCAATAATCCAGATCATCCAACAGGGATTTTTTAAATCTATTTCTGTTAGGGATAGCATCTCTAACCACAAATGGGCATACAAATCAGGAACTGAACTGAACTGAACTGAACTGAAATCATGTTGACCATGCTTAAGCGTTGCGGTATTGCTTTTAAATTATGTAAATTGCATCTAGGCAGTGGGCTATTTTTCATATTTTCGTCTTTGCTGTTTCGCAAAATGCATGCCCACTCTATAAGATTTTTTTGATCTAACTTATTTTTTCTATTATTAAAAAATTTGATTTTAACGTAATTTAAGTACTGATATTTAAACCCTTACTTATTTAAATTCTGTTAGTTTCTTATTTCTTATTTCTTATTTCTTATTTCTTATTTCTTATGTCTTATTTCTAGATATAAGTTCTTTTTGATTTCAATCCTGTTTTAGCCAGTTTTGGGTATTTAAGGCATAAAGAAACCCGCTATTTGCGGGTTTTAATATCTATGTTTTAAGCCGATTTCTTGTTCCTATTGCCTAATTTTGTGGCCAATGCAATAACACGCTGATACCCGGTCGGCAAAATACGCTGCATCAAATCAACAGCTTTAGCATCATTACCAATCAATAAACGACGCTTGTCTTTTTGCACAGCCTCAATAATTTGACGCGCTGCTTCTTCAGGAGGACAGCGCAATAATTTATTAAAAGATTTTGCTGATCTTTCAGGATGCATGCCTAGGCTTCGAATACTGTCATTCATTTTTGCTGCATTGGCAATATTGGTACGAATACCGCCTGGGTGAACACATAGCGCACTCACTCCACAGTTTTCCATATCCAGTTCCTGACGTAAGGATTCAGTAAAACCACGTACTGCAAACTTGGTGGCATTATACGCAGACTGGGTCGGTTGAGCCGTTAAACCAAACAGACTGGAAATATTGATGACATGGCCTTCACCCGATTTCTTGATTAAAGGTAAAAACTCTTTGGTACCGTAGACTACGCCCCAGAAGTTAATGTTTACAATCCATTCCAGTTCTTCATAACTTGCCCCTTCAACAGTTGAACCTAGGGCAACTCCGGCATTGTTAAAAATCATATTTACTGAACCATGATCCTGCACGGTATCTGCAGCCCATTCTTTCATAGCATCACGGTCAGCCACATCAAGCTTTTTGGTGGTTACGCGCACATGACTTTGTTTTACCAATTCAGCAGTTTGTGCCAAGCCTTGTTCATTCACATCACTTAAAGACAAATGACAACCTTGCTTGGCCAAAAGTACAGCCAATTGCTGACCAATACCTGAACCGGCACCGGTAATCGCAGCAACTTTATTTTTAAAATTCTTCATTACACATCCTTATTCAATTTTTTTCTGCGCCACCTATCTAAACATTTCGATTCTTTTTCTGTAGGGATGATGTGCAGTTCATCCCTCTAATATAATTTTGACAATCATCATTGTCAATATAATATGGAATCAATCGCAAGATCAGACAGCATCTGTCCATTTCGAGCATAGGTCTACGATTAAATTATTGTTAACATAGGGCAAAACCTGGATTTAATTCGGCACACGACATTTATGACTGAACAACACGAAAATCTTGAAGAAAAACAAAATAAACCCTCAAAAACCAAAGAACGCCAATTTAAAGGCCTGTCTTTAACTGAGCGTAAACAGGCACGTCGTGAAAAGCTGATTGAAGCGGGTATTGAGGCTTATGGCACGCATGGTTTTTTTGCGGTGACGGTAAAAGATATTTGTAATGAAGCCAAATTGACTGAACGCTATTTCTATGAATCTTTTAAGAAAAGTGATGAGCTTTTTCAAACCATCTTCTTAAAACTGATCGATCAATTGCAGCACAATGTCATGCAAGCCATCATGCAGGCATCGACCGATCCGCGAAAAATGATTGAATCTGGCTTAACCGCTTTACTCACCACTTTAAAAGACAATCCAGGTATGGCACGGATTATTTATATTGATGCCATGCTGGTTCAAGAGCTGCATAATCAAGCCACCATTCATGAAACCATGTTGCGTTTTGACCGCATGATTCATGCTTTTGTCATGTTGATGATGCCGCACATTAACCGTTCTGAACGTGAAATTTCTTTAGTCGCAACCGGGCTAAATGGATATGTCACACAAATTGCGATTCGCTGGGTAGTCAGTGGCTTCAAACAATCGATGCAAGATGTTTTATCGTCTTGCAGTCTTGTTTTTCTATCTTTACTCGATACTTTTTCAGAAAAAGAAAAAATAGTGAAAAAACAAAGTTGATCTTAAAATTTAGGTTAAAAATCATCACAATCTATTGAAATAGTTAAATTTATATGACTGATTTATTTTAAATTGTTTATTTTTTCGCATAAAAATTATCACATTTCTTTGCTAAAATTGGCATATAGCCCTTTTCTGCAATGATACTGTCATAATTAATCTTTGTAATAAGCCTGTCATAAATACAAAACGGTTCACCGTTAACATCAAATAGGATATTGCGTTGTGAAAGATGACTATATATTAATCGTCGATGACGAACTTCCCATTCGAGAGATGATTCATACATCTTTAGACATGGCAGGCTTTCAATGCTTACAGGCAGAAGATGCCAAACAAGCCCACCAAATGATCGTGGATCAACGCCCTGCGCTTATTTTATTAGATTGGATGTTACCAGGTGGTATCAGCGGAGTTGACCTCTGCCGTCGCTTGAAACGCGATGAAAGCTTAAATGAAATTCCAGTGATTATGTTGACTGCGCGCGGTGAAGAAGACCATAAAGTACAAGGTCTCGATGCAGGTGCAGACGACTATATGACCAAACCTTTCTCGACTCGGGAACTGGTTTCACGCATTAAAGCGGTGTTACGTCGTGCCAATGCATTAAGTGGCGAAAAAACCATTGATGCCAATGGCCTGATCCTTGATCCAGTCAGCCAGCGTGTCAGTTATGGAGACAGTATTTTAGAGATGGGACCTACGGAATACCGTCTATTGGCCTTCTTCATGACCCATCCAGAACGTGCCTATACCCGTGCTCAATTGCTTGACCAGGTTTGGGGTGGTAACGTATATATTGAAGACCGTACTATTGACGTGCATATTCGCCGTTTACGTAAAGTGCTGGAACCTTTTGGGGTAGATCGCTACATACAAACCGTTCGTGGCACAGGTTATCGTTTTTCTACCCGCACAGATGTCGCTTTAGGTTAGTCGTTTTTTAGGTAAATTGTGTTTTATGTATGAACCCTACCCTGTCCCAGAACTTGCACGAGACCATAAACGATTCCGTTACAGCAGTTTATGGACTTTTGCCAAGCAAGACTTACGTTTACTCGCCTTTTTACTGCTGATAGCAGGTTTAATGGGTATCGGGATTGGGTATTTCTGGATTTTTATTTTTATCGCTTTCGCGATGTTTTTTGCTTTGCAACTCCGTTCACTGTATTTGGTGAATGAATGGATTTCTAATCGCCCTTACGATGTCCCACCCAATTTGGGGGGGATTTGGGGTGCATTGCTGTTTAATGTTTATCGCGCACAGCGTCACGAACGTATTGTCCAGGCAGAAATGGTCGGCTTAATCGATCGCGCTCAGTCGTCCTTGGTTGCATTAGCCGAAGCTGTGGTTTTAATTGATGAACTACACCAGATTGAATGGTGGAATCCGGCAGCGGAAAAGTTGCTCGGCATTCAACCTTTAGATCGTGGTCGTAATATTTTAACCCTACTGCGTCAGCCAAATTTTATTGAATATTTCAACCATATTGACGAGGCACCCGATGGCTTGAAAATGAAATCTTCCGCTTTTGAAGATCATTATGTACAAGTCAAAATGACCCGTTTTGGGGGCGAAAGTCGTCTATTGGTGGCTTATGATGTCACCCGCATGCATAACCTGGAACAAATGCGTAAAGACTTTGTCGACAATATTTCGCATGAATTACGTACGCCCCTGACCGTACTCAGTGGTTATATTGAAACCTTTACCGACCAGGAAGATTTAAATCCGCGCTGGAAACGTGCTTTTGACCAGATGCAGGCACAAACCAAGCGCATGAATGCCTTGGTCAATGACTTGCTGTTACTCTCACGTTTAGAAAGTAGCAAGCAAATTGCCAAAAACCAGATTATTGAAATGCCAAGTCTGATGAACCAACTGTTTGATGATGCTCAAGCCTACAACGTTGACTACCATCACACGCTGAATCTGGATATCGACAGTCATTGCGACCTGATTGGTTCAGATACCGAACTTGCCAGTGCCTTCAGCAACCTGATTACCAATGCCATTAAATACACCCCTAAAGGCGGAACTGTTACCATGGGCTGGCATGATGACGGTGAACACGGCATCTTTACGGTTGAAGATACCGGAATCGGGATTGACCCCAAACATCTGCCGCGTTTAACCGAGCGTTTCTACCGTGTCGATAGTGCACGTAGCCGTCAAACCGGCGGAACCGGTTTAGGACTGGCGATTGTGAAACATGTACTGATGCAACACGGCGCATATTTAGAAATTGAATCGAAAGAAAATCAAGGTTCGACCTTTAAAGTAATCTTTCCTAAAGAACGCCTCTATCACATGAGCTAGAGGTACAGCATATCTAATTCAACTCAAGCTAGGTTCTGTTCTTTAAACTTTGCTCGCTGATAAGCCGGACGTTCCGCCAAACGTTTTACATAAGCCGCGATATAAGGATAAGACCCTGATGTTCGTGACTGCAGGGCTTCAAGTGGAAAACCCATCTGAATATCGGCAAAAGAAAATTCGCCTGCCACATATTCATGCTTAGCCAAATAATCTTCCAAATAGTTAATATGATCTTTTAAACGCGGCTGAATGAATCCGGCTTTCACTCCTCCAGTAATTTTTTTTGCAACCGGTTTCACCAGCCAGGGTACATGTTTGGGTACATTGCTCATCACCAACTGCATCACCAATAAAGGCATGAGTGAACCTTCCGCATAATGCATCCAATAGCGATATTGCTGCTGATCTTTTTTATTCTGCTGTTTAAATTTCTGCTGCTGATCATAGGTTTCTTGCAGATATTGTAAAATCACCGCAGATTCGGCAATGGTTTGATCAGCATCGGTCAATACCGGGGCTTTGGCTAAAGGATGAACCAGTTTTAATTCAGGTGGCGCAGCAAAAGTGGGTAAGCGCTTATAAAACTTGATCTGATAATTGAGGGCCAGTTCTTCTAAGGCCCATAAAATTCGAAAAGAACGCGATTGATCTAAGTGGTGCAATGTAATCATTATTTTGCTCTCTATTTTTTCTGCTTTGACTATACCCATAGCCCTAAAAAAATGACATCCTGCTTTACATAAAATGTCATTTTTATCTGTATATCAACTTAGACAAGTACCGTATGAATCTCTAGGCTACGTAACAATGTTTTGGTCACTGGTGTCTTACTGCTAATGTCTAAAATTTTTTGCTTTAGCTCATCCGATAAGGGCTGTGCAAAAGACAAACGGCGTTCAATCCACTCTTTGCCTTCTTTATTGGCATTAAAATCGGCTTCAACAGAAAATTCGCCCAGCTCTATGCCTTTATGACTGGCATACATTCGCAGCGTAATCATAGTACAAGAAACCAAGCCTGAACAAATAAAATCATAGGGTGCAGGACCTTTATCTTGCCCCCCAAAAGATTCAGGTTTATCGGTCATCAATGAGTGTGTACCCGTCCTGATCTCGCCTGACCAAGGTTCAGCCAAGCTATGTACTTCAGCATTTGCAATAATGGCCATAAGAATCATGATTCCTAAATGTTATCTTTATTTAAAATTTTATCTTTATCTAGAGGCACGCATTTTATCTGGGAATGTAGGTGCTTCCAAGCGTGGTCCTGGATAATCAGGAATATTACCAAAGCGTTCATGTTGTTCAATCCAGTGGTCACGTGCCTTGCAAAGTTCTTCCTGAGTACGGCCGACAAAGTTCCACCACAAAAGTATTGGCGACTCAAAAGGTTCACCACCCAACAACAAAATACGACTACCCTTATGCAGCTGGATTTCAATTTCAGTAACCCCGGGTTCCAGAACGACCATATTGTCTTCAGTCAGTTCATGACCATTTACGACAGCAGCCCCATCTAAAGCAATGAAACCGTATTCAAATTTTGGATTGAGCTTAATTCGGGTGGTGGTCGATTCTTTTGCGGTTAAATCTACCCCGAGTAATTCTGTATGCACGGCTACCGGCGATCTGGTTTTTAAAAACTCACCCACCAATACAGTAAATTCAACCTGATCTTTTTCAACCACCGGGAGTTCTGGATAATGGTCAAAGCAGGGTGCCATATTTATTTTATCATCCGGCAACGCAATCCAAAGCTGTGCAGCATGCATATGGGTTTCCGTTTCCGGTGCAACTTCAGTATGTGAAATACCATAACCTGCAGTCATTAAATTGACCTGCTTCGGGCGAATCAACTGTTTCGTGCCCAGACTGTCTGTATGCATCATGGTGCCTTCAATCATCCAGGTGAAGGTCTGCAAACCGATATGTGGATGAGGGCCAACATCCAGTCCATCACCTTGCGGAAACGTCACGGGACCGGCGTGATCCAAGAAACACCATGCCGCAATTAAGCGTTTATGGCGACTTGGCAAAGCGCGTTTAATCACGGTTCCCTGACCAATTTCCGCGCTACGTAAAGGAAATTCCTGAATAAATTGATTTACATATTTTTCACAATCATCTGAATCGGAAAGCTCTGTATAGTTGCTATTGGTCATATTTGTATCCTGAATCGTACGGCCTAACCGTTTTTTAATGGCCTGAATCTATGGTTATGATCATATAGACTGTTACGGATTCAGCCTATAGCTAAGTTAATACGCTGAATACTATGTATAGGACAATATGAGTTTTGAAATTTTCCTTCATAAAACAATCCCTTCACTTTTTATATACGTCACTATTTATCTCCTATTCATATGAATTTTATACATAAATAAAATTTTGTCACAATTGTCTGCTTTATTGATAGTTTAAGTTATATACAAAGTCTATTCCCCTCCCTATTATTCTTGCTCTATGAATCCCACACAGAAAGGGGTATCTTCATGTTGAGCGGAGATCAAAAAAATTCTTATAACAATAATAAAAATCCTCATCAGATTGGGATAAATGAGGCTAAAAATTCAAATTATGAAACTGCTTATATTCTACCTAAGCAACTGTGTACGATTGAAAATCGAAAAGTGATAGAACAGGAATTACAAGATCCAACCACACGCATTCCAGATCAATTTCAACAATATTACTTGGACTATCAAAATAAACACCAACGACAATTTTTAAAATGCGTCAATTTTATTGGTCAGATTACATTTTTAAGTTATTTCTTTATAGACTGGTTGCTCATACCTGAAATTGGCATACTTTCAGGTATTTCACGGCTCATTCTTGTACTCTGTGCCATCTTAATCAACTGGCTTGCCTTCCGTTACTGCAAAAATATTAAAATTCTAGATAGCTTGCTTCCCCTATCCGTCGCAGCAGCAGCAGCACTGTGGCTAGGTCTTCTGGTTTTGTCACATAGTGCACTTGTGACCACCTATATATATGCTGCTGTAATTTTTATTTTATTGGGCAATTTATGTGTACAAGTCTCCTTTCGAAATTCAATCTTTACTTCTTTGCTGATTAGTGCGGTCATTTTTCATGGCGTATTTCAACTGATCAGCTTAGAAGAAATTGTCTTATTTTCGTTCATCTATGCCCCTATTTTATTACTCAGCATGTATATCAGCTGGAATAATACTTTAAATTCAAAACGCAATTTTTTGCGGGTTCTATTAAATGATTGGAACTACTATGCCCTAACTGAACTGGCGCATACAGATGAGTTAACACAACTCAATAATCGTCGACAGTTTTTGCAGGTTGCTGAACAAGCCATTCAGAAATGGCCAAAATATAATTTAGCCTGTTTATTGATGCTCGATATCGACTTTTTCAAAAACATTAATGACACTTATGGACATGATATAGGGGATGAAGTCCTTCGAATACTTGCTGAAATTGCTCGTAAGGAAATGCGACACACCGATGTATTAGCACGTTTTGGCGGAGAGGAATTTATTGCATTACTGCCAAATACTACACTGGAGGATGCTGTCGCGATTGCGAATCGCTTATGCCGCACCATTGAAAATCATCAAATCTGTATTAAAGATAAGTTCTTTTTCAATTTTAGTGTCTCGATTGGGGTATCCCAACTACAACCCAATCAAAATGATCTGAATTTACTGATTAAAAATGCCGATATTGCCCTGTACCAAGCCAAGAAAAATGGACGTAATCAAGTCGCTATTTATACGTGTGAATAATTAAAATAAATCACTAAAAAGTTTCTTCATCAAAACGGTCTTGGTCGATTTTATAGATATGAAAACTTCGCTCAACTTGAACACCCAGTTTAAATTCGATCATGAGTGACGTGAGTTTATCGCCATCAATTAATACAATTCCAGATTTTTTAGCTGATTCATTCGCTTCTTTACTAAAATTTGATGTCGTTATAAACACACCTTTCTTCGCTACTTGATCTGCCAAAGCACCTTTGAATTGTTGAATATCTGGACGCCCGACAGTATTTTCCCAACGCTTGGCTTGAATATAGATTTTATCCAAGCCTAGACGATCTTCACTAATCACACCATCGATACCGCCATCGTTGGTTTTACCAATCGCTTGTGCTGCATCTTGATGTGATCCGCCATATCCCATTGCAACGAGTAAATCGACAACCAATCTTTCAAAAAAAGATGGAGAGTTCTCTTTTATAAATTTAAGTAAATCATTTTTTAAATTTAATGTTAAAAGATTGATTGTATTTTGAATCGTTTCTTCAGGTGTTTGCGTTTCTTGGTATTTTTTTTGATGTCCTTCGTCATTACTAACTAGGCTATTTTCTATCTCAACTTTATTTGATCTACTAAATTTAAAATCCTTGAAACTGTCAAACTGAGATAAAAAATCATTCGTAATCGAGTTCAAGCCATTTAAATCAATTGTCTTACCTAAATCACTGATCTCACAAAATGCTCTTTTAGGCTGTTGTACTAGACCTGCTTTTACCAAATATGTTTTTGCCCACGAGACTCGATCTTTAAATATATTTTTACCACTTGGGAGTGATTGACCTAACTCTTCATCTGATAGATTAGAACTCGCTGCTAATAAATCGACTATATCTGAAATTTTTATTGGCCTATTTTGTTCAGCTAAAATTTTCATCAATGGCAACATGAGTTGATCATAGGTCGGTAAAGGCATTCTTATACTCATTAAAGTGTTATTTTTATTCGGTATAAAATAAGAAAGGACGCTAAAGCGTCCTTTCTTAATAGGTGTCTATTTATTTAAACACTGCCGCGAGCCTCTTGCACAAAATTCAAAGCAACCCTTTGAATTTTGCTCATGGCGTAAAACTGGCAAGCAGCAGTGATATCCGAAATCCTTCACTGCCGCAGGCACAGCCTTTGGCGTAAAACTGGCAAGCAGCAGTGCTGCTTGAAAGCCCAGTTTTACTCCCATTCAATCGTTGCTGGTGGCTTAGATGACACGTCATATACAACACGTGAAACATCTTTAATTTCGTTCATAATACGAGTCGAAATCTTATCAACCAGTTCATATGGAAGATGAGCGAAACGTGCTGTCATGAAGTCAACCGTTTCAACCGCACGAAGTGCAATCACCCATGCATAACGACGGCCATCACCCACTACCCCAACAGATTTAACCGGTTGGAATACAGCGAATGCTTGAGCCGTCTTGTCATACCAACCGCTGGCACGAAGTTCTTGCATGAAAATGTCATCCGCTAAACGAAGGATGTCAGCATATTCTTTTTTCACTTCACCCAAAATACGCACGCCCAAACCTGGACCCGGGAATGGATGGCGATAAAGCATCTCGTGTGGCAAACCTAAAGTGGTGCCTAAACGACGTACTTCATCTTTAAACAAGTCACGAATTGGCTCAACCAATTCAAAAGCTAAATCTTCCGGTAAACCGCCCACGTTGTGGTGTGATTTAATCACGTGTGCTTTACCGTTTTTAGTCGCAGCAGATTCGATCACGTCAGGGTAAATCGTACCTTGAGCAAGGAAGTTCACGCCATCTAAACCACGTGCTTCTTCAGCGAAGACTTCAATAAATTCACGACCAATGATTTTACGTTTTTTCTCAGGATCAACTTCACCTGCAAGTGCAGTTAAGAAACGTTCTTCAGCGTCAGCACGAATTACACGGATACCCATGTTTTTCGCAAACATGTCCATCACTTGCTCGCCTTCGTTTAAACGAAGCAAACCGTTGTCTACAAATACGCAAGTCAATTGGTCGCCAATCGCACGGTGTAAAAGTGCAGCTACTACAGATGAATCTACGCCACCTGAAAGACCCAGCAATACTTTTTGGTCGCCGATTTGAGCACGCAATTGTTCAACACGCAGGTCAATAATATTTTCAGAGTTCCAGAGATTACGACATCCGCAAATGCTATGGACAAAATTAGATAATAACTCTGCGCCTTTGGCAGTATGGGTTACTTCTGGGTGAAACTGGACACCGTAGAAACGACGTTTTTCATCGCTTACTGCTGCAAATGGACAGCTAGGTGTGCTGGCAGTCACAGAAAAACCTTCTGGAATTGCACTTACTTTATCGCCATGGCTCATCCAAACATTCAGTTTGTTTTCACCATCGTTTAAATCGCCTAGAAGTTGGTCACGGACTAAAACGTCAACTGCAGCATAACCAAATTCATGCACTGTACCTGGCTCTACTTTACCGCCAAGTTGTTCAGACATGGTTTGTAAGCCATAGCAAATACCCAATACAGGTATACCCAAGTTAAATACAACTTCAGGTGCGCGTGGACTACCTTCTTCATGAACACTTTCAGGACCACCAGACAAGATGATACCGTTTGGATTAAATGCGCGAATGTCTTCTTCAGACATGTCATAGGCATACATTTCAGAATATACACCAGCTTCACGTACACGACGTGCAATAAGCTGACTGTATTGAGAACCGAAGTCCAAGATCAGGATGCGGTCTTCAGTGATTTGAGTATTGGTAGTCATGACAAACAACTATGTAAGGCAAACGAAATAAGCGCTGCATTCTATCATTTTTCGTCGCATTAAGCACACTATTCGCACAAGGCCTGCATTCAATTGATTGCATTATATTTCGATCATAAAAAAGCACCCTTTTCGAGTGCTTTTCTATTTTGCATTTTTTATTTTAACTGCATTTATATTGATCTGTTGATGACGACAAGTTTTGATTTCACTACTGGTTGTACCACATCCATTTATCCGATTGATTGTCCATTTTTCCAATTTGAACCACATCTATTTCCGTCGGCTGTCCCATATGAGTATCCACTTCACCAATCACCTTAACTTTATCGCCTGCTTTCAATCCCATCGGTTTCCATAAGTCAGCATCCACTTCTATACTAATTTCACCCGAGCTATCTTTCAGTTCAAAATGATCCTCATGTGTTTTTCTAACAATTATGCCAGAAAGCGTTACCGCAGTTTCATCAGGGAGTTGTTTTGCTTCTGCAACAGTCACCATGTTTTGAGCAGCTTCACTCATGATCACCTGATCACTTTTACCTGCCCATGCAGATGCTGTAGAAAGCATTGAACCCGTAACAAACAGTGCCAATAACATTTTGTTCATGATTGACTCCACTATTGCAGCTTCAACCATTATTGAAACAAAGTTCGGGTTATCTGTACGCAGGTTTTATGTATGGTACGCAGCATTTATGTAATTACAAAAATGAAATAACGGTACTGATATGATCCTGCTATTTGCTCAATTACACTGAGGGTTTCTCAAGCATATTATCCATACTGAATTTTCCTGCACCATGCAGCATCAGGAACAATAGTCCGCCAGTCATAGCCATGTTTTTCATAAAGTTAATTGCATCCTCAGCCCCACCATGGAACAGAAAAGCAGTGATTAAACTAAATCCAGCTAGACCCAATGCGGCCAAACGTGCCTGAAAACCAAATAACAAAGCCAAGCCACCACCAAACTCAACCAAAATGGTTAAAGGTAACATCATCCCGGGTACACCCATCGATTCCATATAACCCACCGTGGCATTATAAGCTGTGATTTTTCCCCATCCTGCCATAATAAAAATATAAGCCATAAGCACACGTGCGATCAGGCTAATAAAAGCATCGCTTTGTGAGCCTTGAACCAGATTTTTTACCACAACATTCGGATTGAACATGAGGCCACCTATTCGATATTTTTTTAATGATGAATTCATACTAGGCGGATTTTATTGCTGAATAAAGCAGCAATTTGTAGATACATCGTTGCAAATATAGAATGATAAAACCGGAATTTATTTACTTTTTTATACTGACTTTCCCCCCTTAGACTGCTAGGATTTCAGCACATTTTCGCTGTCTGTGACCCCATGGAACTGATTGATTTTATATTACATGTTGATACCCATCTGCTCGAATTTATCACCAATTATGGCGTCTGGATTTATGCCATTCTTTTCCTCATTATTTTTGTGGAAACCGGTTTGGTGGTTATGCCATTTCTACCGGGTGATAGCTTATTATTTGCTGCAGGTGCATTAGCGGCGTCAACTGGAGCAATGGATCCTGTTATTTTGATGATTTTGCTGTTTATTGCTGCCGTATTAGGTGACACGCTAAATTATCATATTGGTAAATATATCGGACCACGTGTTTTTGAAATGGAGTCACGTTTCATTAACAAACAGCATTTAACCTATACGCAAAAATTTTTCGAAAAACATGGCGGTAAAACCATTATTTTTGCACGTTTTGTGCCTTTTGCCCGTACCTTTGCTCCATTTGTCGCAGGTGCCGGCAGCATGAATTACAAATTTTTTCTGACCTACAACCTGATTGGCGCGTTCTGCTGGGTCGGTTCATTTATTACTTTGGGCTATTTGTTTGGTAATATGCCGATTGTCAAAGACAATTTCACTCATCTGATTTTTGGCATCATTATTATTAGTGTATTGCCCGGCATTATTGGTTTTATGCGTCAAAAGCTGAAAAAGGCACATTAATGGACCTGTGAAGACAGCGCTAAAACTTAAAAGAAACGAATCACCACAGGTAACATACACACCAGCAATAACATGGCCGATCCTTTATATAAAAGATCGGCTTTTATTTGCTTGGATTGGCCTGCCAAAATTGCACTTCCAAACGACATCCAGAACATCACTGTAGGCAATAGCACCAAACTGAATGCTGCAAACACCAAGACAAAATTGGTTGGATTATTCCAGGTTTCAATCGGTAAAATGCCCGTGGCAAACAATAAGGCTTTAGGATTTTTAAAGGTGGAAAAGAACAGTTGTCGAGGCCGAATAGAAGGATGACGTTGATTATGCTTTTCTAAATCTGAAGCTTTCCATAGATGGAAAGCCATCCAAACTACATAAAGAGCACTAAAAAAATGCACAATGTGAATAAAGTTAGGCCAGACTGGACTACATAAATGAATCAGCAATGCCCATAAATTAATCGCATAAAAATATCCGAGCAACTCTGCTGGAATAAATAAACTGGTCTTGGCAATGCCTTGTTGATGTGCAGAGCTTGCAAGTAATGCGTTAGTTGGACCTGGGATCATCAGAACCGCAATCATTGCCAACACAAAAAGCCAACTCTCAATCATAAAGACCTGATATCATCACTAGAAGAGTGGCACACCTTATACGAAAGTCACAAAAAGTAACAAGTATTTCGATCAGAAAATCATAACCTTATACGTTTAAATTTCATTATCAAAAAACCAAGTATTTGATATTAAAATTATTTTCTTGAAACATTTTGCTAAAATTTTATCACTCTGCTGTATCTTTAATCCACACAACAGAGTGATTATTCAAATCATTTTTGTACTTTATTACGAATAATAATCGGACAATTTTTGAATTGAGCCGCCTGAACCACAGCTTCCTGTTCGCCTAACAGACGTGATAATTCAGTTTTTTTAGTATTTGAAGACTGTCCCATATTGACTGAAACACTTGGGCCAATACCCCAGCCACCACGACTGCCCCAACCACCGCCAACACCGACACCCACGCCTACACCAGTGCGCTTCGGTGTCTGTACACCATTGTCGACATATTGCTGAATGCGGTTATATTCACTTTGTAATTGTTGACAGTTCAATGCCTGATACTGCGTTGGTGATACATAAGTCGGTTTGACCGTGGTCGCACATGCAGCTAATACAAGCGTACTACCTAGTAACAGGGTTAAATATATTGTTTTCATGGAAAACCTCAAATCTTGTTTTGCTCAATTTCATTGAACAATGATTGATAGGCTTGCGTCAATTTATGATCAGTAGCCAAATGAATTAAAGGCTGATTTTTAAGATGTGATTCTTTCATTAAAATGGACGGCGGCAACATACTTTCCAAAACAGGCAAACCTTCATCTTTGAGTTGTTGTACCACTTCACGTGGCAATTTTGCCTGAGCTTGAAACTGATTCACCACAATGCCTTCAATTTCCAGACGGTCGTTATGATCATCTTGGGTTTCGATGACATTTTCAATCAGGGTTTTTAAAGCACGTTTCGAGAAAACATCACAATCAAAAGGAATCAGTACCCGCTCGGCGGCAATCAGTGCAGATAAAGTAAAGAAGTTGAACGCGGGTGGCGTATCAATATAAACCCGGTCATATTGTCCAGCCAACTGTTGCAAGGCATCACGTAATTTATAAATTTTATGTTTCGATTCCAACGCATGTGCCAGTGTACCCAAGGTCGGACTGGCAGGAATCACATCCAAATTGTTAAAGGGTGATTGATGGACATAGCTTTCCAGGCCTTTGGAACGATTCTTTAAAATTGAACCAATCGCATTGCTTAAAAGCCCCTTACTTTGGGTATTGCCCAGAACTTCTTCAAAATAATTTTCAACATTCGGCTCCAATGCAGGTTTATCAACCGAGTAAGTCGCATCATCTCCCAACAAATATTGGCTGGAATTGGCTTGAGGATCGAGATCAATCAGCAAAGTTTTAAAACCTTGATGTGCACTGATTGCCGCTAAATTTACGGCAATACTTGACTTGCCTACCCCACCTTTTTGATTAAAAACCACACGTGTCCGCATTGCAGCCCTCTATGCTTTATATTTATGTATTACTTACAGTTTAACCTACCCGCCTTGCTTCAAAAACAATTATGTCTAACAATTAACCGAAATTTGGCTTAATAATAACTAGACCAATAATTCCAATCAGTGCTATTACAGCAATGGCTAAGCCTGCGCGACGTTGTGCCAATAAAATACTGTCATCTTTTTTATACGCTTTGATTAAAGATGAAAACAAAACCAAGAATAAAACCACTTTGGCATAGAACCATGGTTGTACTTCAAAATTTTTAATTACTAAAGAGGTTACACCAGTCAATATAATTAAGGTCATTGACAAATGTTGAAGTGCCACCAAGGTTTTCCGTGCTACAGGATTAGGCTGATTCCCTTGAACCCCGACAAACAGAGTAAAAGCCCGAGCAATCACCACACCAATCAGCAATGCCACAATGCTCATATGTATAATTTTAACTGTCAACTGCATGTCCATTGTTCAATATCCCTTATTCAGATTTGGGTGCATGGGCACAGTCAGGACTCGGCGTGGCTTGTCCTTCCCATTCCGACGGAACAAAAGCGTGGATTGCCAGTGCATGAATACGGCTTGGACTCAGTAAATCACCTGCAGCAGCATAAATTTTTTGATGACGTTGCACTAAACGTAAACCCTGAAAAATATCACTGACCACAATCACTTTAAAATGCGATTCTTTACCCGGGAAATAACCGCCATGACCTGACGATTCATTTACCACTTCTAAATGTGTCGGAGATAAATCCTGAAGGCGTTGAATCAGTTGTTGTTCTAAAGTCATAATCATATTCCCAAATTACTTAAGCGCTGGGTTGATTATAGCCTGTTCCGCTTCAATCTTTACCCTAAACCCGCTAAATCATTCAACAGTTTTAATGAGTGATCATTCTGATTTAGATTATTTTTGCTTACAAAATCATCAAAAGCCTGAAAAATGGTTTTATTTTATGCAATTGATACAAGTTTTTTCACAAAGTTATTGACCCTGTTTTTGCATACTGTATTATACACGGCATGCGGGAATAGCTCAGTTGGTAGAGCATAACCTTGCCAAGGTTGGGGTCGGGAGTTCGAGTCTCCTTTCCCGCTCAAATTTTTAAGTGTAAGTTTTTTATAAAACTGCTCAATTTGCGGAAATAGCTCAGTTGGTAGAGCATAACCTTGCCAAGGTTGGGGTCGAGAGTTCGAGTCTCTTTTTCCGCTCCAAATTCAAAAAGCCCCTATCGAAAGATAGGGGCTTTTTATTGTTGATTTTTAATACTTTTATATATTTTATTGAACTTATCTTTTATATTTTTAGTATTTCTTATCCTAATATAATTTAACTTTGTGACCAAGATGTGACTAAAACGTGCCCTTCTTTTATAAATAATCTCAAATGACCTTAAATTTTCTTAAACTATTTACGGCCATTTTTTTGTGACCAAATAACTATCCAACACCATGATTATTAATAATTTTATCAAAAAATAAATCTCCGACTTGAATATCTAAATGCTCACAAATACGATCAAGTGTATCTAAGTCGATTCGGGTCAACTCTCCATTATAAAGTTTATGCAAAGTCGTTTTATTAATTCCAGTACCACAAATTAAATCAGTAACCCGCATTTTTCTTTCTGCCAATAAAATTGATAATTTGCAAATAACCAATAAAAATTCTACCAATCCAATGAATTCTTGCAAAAATACAATTATGACATCTACCTACCTTGCCGCCCAACAACTGGCTGAAAAAATTCAGTATGACGCTCGTACTATTTGCAACCAACTTAAAGACAGTATCTTTAATGAAGGTGTTCACTACATCCGTCCTTTTGGTGGTTAATGTGTGCTGATAAAAACGTAGGCTTGAACTTGGTAAACAACCATATTCATGAGGAGTTTACATGAGCAAAAAACAAAAGATTTATAACGATCAATTCAAAGCTGAAGTCATTAAATTGATTGAACAGAAAGATGACAATGTCAGTGCTACCTCACGTGAACTTGACATCTCAATGCGGACACTTTCAAATTGGTTCAACAAGGCCAAAGCCGGAAAGCTAGCAGGGACAAAACAAGATAATCCAAATTTTATTGCCCCTATTAGAAAAAAACAAAAAAATGAAGAATCTGCTTAAAATTGCTGAAATGGAGCGAGAATTCTTAAAAAAAGCGGCAGCGTACTTCACCAAAGAAAGTCAGTGAAGTACGCACTAATGAAAAAGTATAAATCTTCTTTCCCGATTAGTTTCATGGTTCGTCAATTGAGTGTTTCTGTTTCAGGTTTCTATGATTGGTTGCGTAACGGATTGAGCCGTCGAGCTATACAATTTAATCAACAATCAATCCTCGTCAAATTAGTGCAGCTAGAAACTCAAGAAATTTATGGGCAATTTACTTGGCGCTATTTTACTGATTTTCTCCGCAGCCATCTTGTCTTTACAGACACAAAAAACCCGGCAGGTGTCGGGCTTTTTTCATTAAATTTAGGAAGCAAGCAAATTGCGCAAGACATAGTGCAAGATACCACCGGCCTTAAAGTATTCCACCTCATTCAAGGTATCAATGCGACACAACACTTGAAAATGGCTACACGTACCATCGCTATGTTGCACATCGACTTGCAGCATTTGATGCGGATGAACATCATCCGACAAGCCTAAAATCGACAGTGTTTCATGTCCGGTTAGGTTCAATATATGCCGGTTCTGACCCTCTACAAACTGTAAAGGTAACACCCCCATGCCGACCAGATTGGAACGGTGAATCCGCTCAAAACTTTCAGCAATCACCGCTTTCACTCCCAATAGGTTGGTGCCTTTAGCCGCCCAGTCACGTGAAGAACCGGTGCCATATTCTTTCCCGGCAATAATCACTAACGGGGTTTGTTCTGCCTGATAGCGCATTGCCGCATCATAAATCGAGAGTTTTTCTGCACTTGGAATATGCAGGGTATTGCCACCTTCCTCCCCACCCAGCATTTCATTTTTGATGCGGATATTGGCAAAGGTGCCTCGCATCATCACCTCATGGTTGCCACGGCGGGATCCATAAGAGTTAAAGTCTTTTGCATCAACCCCCTGTTGCTGCAAATATCGTCCAGCCGGACTATCTTTTTTGATATTGCCTGCAGGGGAAATATGGTCCGTCGTGACTGAATCGCCCAATACAGCCAAAATCCGTGCCTGTTTAATCTGCTGAACTGGTCGCACCGGCTGATCAATTTCTGCAAAAAAGGGTGGATGTCGGATATAGGTCGATTGTTCATCCCAAGCATAGGTTTGACTTTGTGGAATCTGGATCGCTTTCCACTTGGCATCACCTTCAAATACTTCCGCATATTCTTTATGGAACATCTCGGTATTCACGTTCTGCAGTGCGGCATCGATTTCCATCTGTGTCGGCCAGATATCTCTTAAATAAACCGCTTGGCCATCAAAGCCCTCACCTATCGGCTCAGTAGTGAGATCAGTTCGAATATTCCCGACCAAACCATAGGCAACAACCAAGGGTGGAGACGCTAGCCAGTTGGTTTTCACCAATGGATGCACCCGTCCTTCAAAGTTACGGTTTCCGGAGAGCACTGAGGCTACATTCAAATCGAAACATTGCACAGCTTCTTCAATCGCTTCAGGCAAAGGTCCCGAATTACCAATACAGGTGGTACAGCCATAACCAACCAGGTTATAACCCAGCCGATTCAAATAAGGCATCAACCCTGCTGCATTGAGATAATCGGTGACTACCTTGGAACCTGGAGCCAGTGAACTTTTCACCCAAGGTTTCCGCTGCAAACCTTTTTCGAGTGCTTTTTGGGCTAATAGTCCTGCTGCCAACATGACACTGGGATTCGAGGTATTGGTACAGGAGGTAATGGCTGAAATCACCACATCGCCATGCTGCAACGGATATTTTTTATCATCAATGACACAAAAAGCACTTTCATGGGGCAGATTGGCTTGTTTCGCTTCAACAGCCATGCCTCCCCCCCCTTCATTTTCCAGACGCTCTTTTTCCTCTTTGACCGGTTTCAACGTCAGATCCATGAAGGCATGAAAGGTTTTTGGTACTTGCGACAATAGCACACGATCCTGCGGACGTTTCGGACCCGCCAGACTGGCTTCTACCGTTGACATATCTAAAGCCAGAGTGTCTGTAAAGACTGGTTCATCCCCCGGATTGCGCCACAATCCTTGCAACTTGCTATAGGCCTCTACCAAGGCAATTCTTTCGGGCTGACGTCCAGTTAAACGTAAATAGGAAAGAGTCACCTCATCAATCGGGAAAAAGCCACAGGTAGCGCCATACTCGGGTGCCATATTGGCAATAGTGGCACGGTCAGCCAATGGCAAATCGGCCAGACCATCGCCATAAAATTCGACAAATTTTCCAACTACGCCTTTTTTGCGCAGCATCTGGGTAATGGTCAGCACCAGATCAGTTGCTGTAATACCTTCTTTGAGTTTACCGATGAGCTTAAAACCGATCACTTCCGGAATCAGCATGGAGATCGGTTGGCCCAGCATGGCCGCTTCCGCTTCGATGCCGCCTACCCCCCAACCTAATACGCCTAAGCCATTGATCATGGTGGTATGTGAGTCAGTACCGACCAAGGTATCAGGAAAGGCAAAGTGCTGCTCCTCGACCTCATTGCTCCAAACAACTTGTGCCAGATGTTCCAGATTGACCTGATGGCAAATCCCGGTTCCTGGCGGTACCACGCGAAACTGATTGAGCGCCGCCTGTCCCCAACGCAGAAACTGGTAGCGCTCGCCATTGCGTTGCATCTCAATTGCAACATTCTGCTCAAAAGCTTGCGGGCTGGCAAAGTAATCGACCATCACCGAGTGATCGATGACTAAATCCACCGGTGACAACGGATTAATTTTTTCCGGATCACCGCCGGCTTTGGCCACCGCTGCACGCATCGCGGCAAGATCAACCACTGCGGGAACACCGGTAAAATCCTGCATCAGCACCCGTGCCGGACGATACTGAATTTCCTGTTCTGAGGTTTGGTTGTTTAACCACTCTGCCAGCGCATGAATATGCTCGGTTTTCACCGTGAGCTGATCTTCAAAACGCAGTAAATTTTCCAGTAAAATTTTTAAAGATTTTGGCAGCCGGGACAGGTCGCCCAACTGCACTTGCAATTTGGACAGGTTGAAAATCTGATAGTGTTCTGAACCGACGGTTAATGTTTCTAAGGTATTAAAACTATTGATATCACTATACTTAGCCATCTAGTTTCCCTCCGGCTTGAGATGTTATTTTTATGATCACAGTCAACCACTTCTTTACTTACTGTATGCCAACTGCGCGGCGGGTTTGTTATTATTTATTATCGGATTGCGCTAGGCAGTTAAAATGCAGGGCTGCTAGATTGTAAAGTCTAATTAGATTTCTTTAATCTAATAGGATCTAATCAGCTAATACAGCACTTCATTACCAATCTATCCTATCAACCGGTACAGTTCATTTAGCTGCCTTTACTGTGGCTGAGTTTAAATCAGCCAGAACTTTAAACTACAGTAACTTTTCTTGGCGTTGCACACTTTTGTACCAACAATGTTCGCGAAAAAGTAATTGCATTCAAGCAAGCAGTCTTCAATGTGGTTTTAATAATCGAGATGATTATTGCAGAAAAAATTCACTTCTGAGTCCCAAAATAGGCAATCGAAACTCCCCCCTGCCTACGACGTTACTTTTTGCGAAGGCTCAATTGGATATCATCAGATGGATATTATGGGTGAAGCATTGGGTATTCCTCGACAAACCATTGTAAAACTAGGCACGCAAGAGGCAGATCTTTCTGTTAAAGAAGTCGATGAAATTATTAGCTCTATTTGTGAGGTTGCAAGCCGATTCAATAAAATCACTCAAGAAAGATTACCTGAGCAGATTAGATCGGAGACTCTCCAAATAATCCAAAGCCGGATTGAAAATAAATTGACCTTTTAACTAAAAAATAAATACCGATCATTCATCAATATTTTGATTACTTCTACTTGCGAAATTGAGTACTCAAAACCAACTTTTTACCAATCAGTAAAAATTAAAAATAGTAAAAAATGTATGTTGGCAATTATTGTTGAATATAAACAACTTTAAAAGTGACCAACTTCTTTTTACTCTACCCTACATTAAATTACATCCAAAAACATTAACAACATAAATATATGTTTTATATATATTTAATTTAGTTTCACTTTAATAAATTTAATGTAATTTATGTCGGTGAATCTTGCCAAGGTTGGGGGGTCGAGAGTTCGAGTCTCTTTTTCCGCTCCAAATTCAAAAAGCTCTTATCGAAAGATAGGGGCTCTTTTTCATGCCGTAACAGTTTAAAATCCAATCCATCATTCCCATTTTGCATAAGCTTTTCGTCATTTACGCATTTCAATCGCTTAAAGATTAGGCATAATCTTACCCTTTTAAAATACCCCCTCTTTTCAAGCATTCCACGACTGTGTATAACAATGGACAGTTTAGGGAAATCAATAAGCATAGGCAAATGACGTCAAAACACGTTAGACTATGCAGCAATCAATGCAAGCAAAATGTCATTTGAGACAAAAAGAAGGTGAAGATTGATGCCGCTCAATACCGTTGAAGAGCTCGTAGCAGATATCCGTGCAGGAAAAATGGTCATCCTGATGGATGATGAAGATCGTGAAAATGAAGGTGATTTAGTCATTGCGGCCACACACGTACGTCCGGAAGACATCAACTTTATGATCACCCATGCACGTGGTTTAGTCTGCCTGACTTTAAGTAAGGAGCGTTGCCAACAGTTAAATCTACCTCTTATGGTCGATGCTAACGGCGCACAACACGGTACCAACTTCACACTTTCAATTGAAGCCACGAATGGCATTACTACAGGTATTTCCCCTGCAGAACGCGCACATACAATTCAAACTGCGGTTGCGGCACATGCAAAACCGGCGGATATCGTACAACCCGGTCATATTTTTCCATTGATGGCTCAACCAGGTGGTGTATTGCACCGTGCCGGTCATACTGAAGCCGGTTGTGACTTGTCTCGTTTAGCAGGTCTTGAACCCGCTTCTGTGATTTGTGAAATTATTAATGAAGATGGCACGATGGCTCGCCGTCCAGACCTTGAAGTGTTTGCCGAAAAACATGGATTGAAAATTGGTACGATTGCTGACCTAATTCACTATCGTATGACCAATGAGCAAACAGTTGAACGCATTGATCAGCAAACGCTAGATACCGAATACGGTACCTTTGAATTGTTCCGTTACCGTGAACTGGGTAATCCAGATATTCATTTGGCCTTGGTCAAAGGTCAGCCCAAAGAAGGTGTCACCACTGTGCGTGTCCATGGCTTCAATCCGGCACGTGACTTACTTAAACTGAATAAACAAGATGGCGAACCCGCTTGGAATTTAGATAAAGCATTGAAAACGATTGCCGATAGTGATCGCGGGATCTTGGTCTGGATTGGTCAACGCCACCTACAAGATTTAGGCCCTGCACTAGACAGCTTAACTGCACCGAAACCAACAAAATCCAATGCTGCCCTTTCACAGCAATATCAAACCATTGGGGTTGGCGCACAAATTTTACGTGATTTGGGCGTTGAAAAAATGAAGCTGCTTAGCTCTCCATTACGTTTCAATGCACTCTCAGGCTTTAACTTAGAAGTGGTGGAATACGTCACCGCACAACAAACATCTTAAGAAATAAACGAGGTTGCTATGGCAGTTCGCCGTATTGAAGGTATGTTACATCTCGCGAGCGAAGGCCGTTACGCGATTTTAGTCGGTCGCTTTAATAGCTTTGTGGTTGAACATTTACTAGAAGGTGCAATTGATACATTGAAACGTCATGGTGTATCAGAGGATAATATCACTGTTGTTCACGCACCTGGCGCTTGGGAACTTCCTGTCGTTGCAAAAAAACTTGCCGCTTCAGACCGTTTTGATGCGATCATTGCACTTGGCGCCGTGATTCGTGGTAGCACGCCTCACTTTGACTTTGTGGCGGGTGAATGTGCCAAAGGTTTAGGCGTTGTTGGCCTCGACACTGGCTTGCCAGTCATCAACGGTGTATTGACTACGGATAGTATTGAACAAGCGATTGAACGCTCTGGAACAAAAGCAGGTAATAAAGGTGGTGAAGCTGCCCTTACTGCAATTGAAATGGTTAACTTGTTAAAGGCTATTTAACGCTATGTCGCAAACACTTCAAGCAACTTATGCAGCAAAACGTAAAGCACGCCGCTTTGCTGTACAAGGAATTTATGAATGGCAGATGAGCCACAATCCAGTACATGAAATTGAAGCACGTACGCGTGTGGAAAATGCCATGCATAAAGTGGATCTGAGCTATTATCATGAATTGTTGACTCAAGTGGTTGCCAATCATGAAGCATTGGATGCGCTCTTAATCCCAGTACTGGATCGCGAACTTTCAGCACTTGATGGTGTTGAACTTGCGACTTTACGTCTAGGCGCGTATGAACTGAAAGACCATCTTGAAGTTCCTTATCGCGTCGTTTTAGATGAATCAATTGAGCTTGCTAAACACTTTGGCGGTGCAGACAGCCATAAATACATCAATGGTGTATTGGACCGTTTAGCCACCAGCTTACGTGCAGCAGAAAAGCAACAAGCCAACTAATTTTTAAGTAGACTTGTTGCATGGCTGAGTTTTCGATTATTGACACCTATTTCAATCGTCAGACTGTTACATCTACCGATGTCAATTCTGTCGATTTAGGTATTGGTGATGACTCAGCCTTGCTTACTCCCCCACCCAACCAACAACTGGTCATCTGTGCCGATACCTTGGTTGCGGGTCGACATTTTCCTTTAAATACCGCTGCACATGCCATCGGCTGGAAATCTGTTGCTGTCAATTTATCTGATATTGCTGCAATGGCCGCCAAACCGCATAGTATTCTTCTTGCATTGAGCTTACCCCAAATTGATCATGATTGGCTGAAAGGCTTCAGTCAGGGTTTATATGAGTGTTGCGATCAATTTGGGGTCCGTTTAATTGGTGGTGACACCACTCAAAGTCCTCATTTGACCATTTCTGTCACGGCCTTGGGCTGGATCGAAACAGGCAAAGCCGTACCACGTTCCGGTGCTCAAGTGGGTGACTATGTTTGCGTAAGCGGAACAGTTGGCGATGCAGCGTACGCTTTGCAACATTTGGGACACCCTTTACAACGACGGCTCGATTATCCCACGCCACGTTGTCAGCTCGGTCAACAGTTAAAAGGCTTGGCATCAAGCATGATTGATGTATCTGATGGCTTGGCCCAGGACTTAGGGCACATCCTTAAAGCATCACATGTCGGTGCAACTTTGGATTTAGACCAACTACCGGTTAATGCCGCTTTAAAAAAACTACAACAAGAAAAGCAATGGCAATACGCACTCGCGGGTGGCGATGACTATGAATTATGCTTTACAATAAGCCGGCAAAATTATGAAAAAATTTTGCAACAACAATTAGATGTCAACATTACCAAGATTGGACAAATCACCCAACAAAAAGGCTTAACTTTTGTGCAGAATGGCGTAGATCATTCGCTGCAATTTTATGGATACCAACACTTTGCATAAACCCAGCATCAACTTTAAAGACATGTCATGGTCAAACCGCTGCATCGTGTTTTGTGGTGTGGGATTCGGCTCTGGACTTGCCCCTAAAGCGCCCGGAACATTCGGTTCCGCTTTTGCATTGCTGTTTATTCCTGCATGGTTAAGTTTGGGTTTTTTAAATAGCCTTTTTGCCATTGTCATCATGTCCTTAATTGGCATATATATCTGTGGTCAAACTGCCAAAGTCATGGGTGTTCATGATGATGGTCGTATTGTCTGGGATGAGTTTGCCGGGCAGTCCATTACCTTTCTACCCCTCATTTTTTTAGGGCACATGAGCTGGTTATGGGTACTGGTTGGATTTGCCTTATTTCGTTTGTTTGATGTATGGAAACCTTGGCCTATTCGCGTAATCGATCGTCAAATCGGTGGCGGCTTTGGCATTATGTTTGACGATATTATCGCCGGCATTTGGGCTGCACTATGCATTTACATTTATCTATCGTTCCTGATGGCTTAAGCTAAAAATTGTAGGATTACACATGTCTACTAGCGTTATTATTCTTGCTGCAGGTAAAGGGACACGTATGCGTTCTAGTTTACCGAAAGTATTACAACCTCTTGCAGGGCGTCCTTTACTAGGTCATGTGATTGAAACTGCAAAAAAACTCAATGCGGCAAATATTATTACCATTTATGGTCATGGTGGCGATAAAGTACAACAAGCCTTCGCGCAAGAACAAGTTCAATGGGTGGAACAAGCAGAACAGCTCGGAACAGGTCATGCCGTAAAAGTAACACTTCCCGTACTTCCAGTTGAAGGCGTATCCCTTATTCTTTCGGGGGACGTACCTTGCGTCACTCAAAATACCTTACAACGCCTCCTTGATGCTTCAGCCCAAACCGGTATTGGTATTGTGACTTTAACTGTTGATGATGCAACAGGCTATGGTCGTATTGTGCGTGAAAATGGGCAAATTCAAGCCATTGTCGAACATAAAGACGCCAGCGATGAACAACGTAAAATTAAAGAATTTAATACTGGTATCTACTGTGTCAGTAATGCCAAATTGCATCAATGGTTACCCAAGCTTTCCAATGAAAATGCGCAAGGTGAGTATTACCTGACTGACATTATTGCTATGGCGATTACAGACGGCTTAGAAGTGGCTTCTGTTGAACCGGAACTTGCTTTTGAAGTTGAAGGGGTCAATGACCGTGTGCAACTGGCAGCATTGGAACGTGAATTCCAAAGTTATCAGGCAAAAAAATTAATGCAGCAAGGCGTGCATTTGATCGACCCTGCTCGTTTTGACTTACGTGGTAACTTAAGCGTGGGTCAGGATGTTCGTATCGACATCAATGTGATCATTGAAGGTGATTGTGAATTTGGTGATCATGTAGAAATTGGTGCAGGTTGTGTCATCAAAAATACCGTAATTGCATCAGGCACCAAAGTTCAACCGTATAGCATCTTTGATCATGCTGTAGTGGGTAGTGATACCCAAATTGGGCCATTTGCACGCTTGCGTCCCGGTGCAAAATTGGCAAATGAAGTGCATATTGGTAACTTCGTTGAAGTGAAAAATTCAAGCATTGGTTTTGGCTCTAAAGCCAATCACTTCACTTATTTAGGTGATGCTGAAGTGGGTGCAGGTTCAAATATTGGTGCGGGCACCATTACCTGTAACTATGATGGTGCAAATAAATATAAAACTATTATTGGCGATGCTGCTTTTATTGGTTCAAATAGCTCACTGGTTGCTCCTATAAGTATTGGAAATGGGGCAACGATTGGCGCAGGCTCTGTCATTACTCGTGATGTTGCCGAGAATAGTCTGGCTTTTGAACGCTCAAAACAACTGATTAAAGAAAACTATCAACGCCCCCAAAAACTGAAAAAATAAGAGGATTTAAATATGTGCGGAATTGTCGGTGGCGTTGCTGAACGTAATATTAGCAATATTTTAATTGAAGGCTTAAAACGTCTTGAGTACCGTGGTTATGATTCAGCCGGTGTTGCGCTGATTAATGGCGGCCATGTACTGCGTGAACGTCGTGTCGGTAAAGTAGTGAATTTAGAACAAGCGGTAAATGAAGCTGAGATTCAAGGTTCACTCGGTATTGCACACACCCGTTGGGCAACCCATGGCAAACCGACTGAAAATAATGCTCATCCGCATATTTCAGGTACTGTTGCCGTGGTTCATAACGGAATCATCGAGAACTATCAGGAACTTAAAGATGATCTTGAAGCTTTAGGTTATGTGTTTACTTCACAGACAGATACCGAAGTGGTTGCACATTTAGTCAATGATGCCTTGAAATCGACTTCTAGTCTTTTGACTGCAGTACAACAAGTGGTTCCGCAACTTAAAGGAGCCTACGCACTCGGAATCGTACATACCGATTACCCGGATGAACTGATTACCGTTCGTGAAGGCTCACCTTTAGTGATTGGTGTCGGGATTGGCGAAAATTTTATCAGTTCGGATCAACTGGCTTTACTTCCAATTACCAACCGCTTTATTTACCTTGAAGAAGGTGATATTGCGCGTTTAACCCGTACCAGTATTGAAGTATTTGTAAATGACCAATTGGTTGAACGTCCTGTTAAAGAACTGGATGCAACTGTAAGTAATGCTTCTAAAGGTGAATACAAACACTACATGCTCAAAGAAATTTACGAGCAACCAGAAGCGATTCAGCAAACCATTTCCCAAGCCTTGAACGGAAATATTTTACGTGAAGATTTCTTAAAAGATGCGGTAGTTGATTTTGAAAAAATTCAACAAGTGCAAATTATTGCCTGTGGTACCAGCTACCATGCCGGCATGATTGCAAAATACTGGTTTGAACAACTGATTGACCTGCCTTGCCAGGTTGAAATTGCCAGCGAATTCCGCTATCGCACCCCAGTCATTGTAAATAACACACTCTATGTGTGTATTTCTCAATCAGGTGAAACGGCGGATACTTTGGCTGCACTTCGTGATACACAAAAACGGGCTGCTGCAAAAAATTTAAAAATTGCAACTTTGACCATTTGCAATGTGGCAACCTCTTCAATGGTGCGTGAAACCAACCACAGTTTACTCACTTTAGCGGGACCAGAAATTGGGGTGGCATCGACCAAAGCTTTCACCACGCAACTTGCCGCACTCATGTTGTTGGTTTTAAAAATTGGGCAAGTAAAGCAAAGTATTACTGCTGAAAAAACCACTACGATCATTACTGATTTATGGCATGTACCGAAAGTAATTTTAGATACCCTGCAAAAAGATAAAGATATTTTGCGTTTATCTGAACTCTTTGTAGAAAAGCAACACTGCTTATTCTTGGGTCGTGGTACAGAGTTCCCGATTGCCCTTGAAGGTGCCTTGAAACTGAAAGAAATTTCTTATATCCATGCTGAGGGCTATGCTGCAGGTGAACTCAAACATGGTCCACTCGCACTGGTGGATAATGATATGCCTGTGGTGATTCTTGCCCCTCAAGACGATATGCTGGATAAACTCAAATCCAATATGGAAGAAGTTCAAGCCCGCGGTGGCGAGTTGTTTGTATTTGCCGATGAAAACAGTGGAATTAAAGGAAAAGATCGTCAACATGTAGTACATGTCCCAAGTATCAGTCCGATCCTTGCTCCAATTGTTTACAGTATCCCGGTACAACTCTTGTCTTATCATGTAGCAGTATTACGTGGTACCGATGTCGATCAGCCTCGAAATCTGGCAAAATCCGTTACAGTCGAATAAAAAATGAATAAAGGCTGGTTTGAACTGTATGAGAGTAATAAAGTTTCATACTAAGTAATAAAACATCATACTGAGTAATAAAGTTTCATACTTTGATGCTCAAAAAAAAACCCACATTTGATAGGCTCTCGAAAAGCATATCTTGTGTGGGTTTTTTAATACGCGATTCAAAAGATTTCTTATTATTATCTTAAAGCACAGGTAAACTTCTCCCTTAATACATTAATTTAAGAGTAAGCTTTTTACTTTTAATTAGATCGAGAGACTATGTCTGAAGAAAAGGCAGATAAGTAGTTATTGAGCTTTCATTGAATTTTGATATAAGTAAATAAATATTCAAAAATAGAACTATTAATATTTAGGATAATTTAATAACCCTTTATCAAGTCTACGGATTGCGGTATTGTTCCATTTTTACGATATTTTTCAATATTTTCAGCAACTATAGCCGATGCCGTTTTCCTATTGGTTGGTGCAGAAATATGTGGAAGAACCGTTACTTTTTCATGGTGCCAATGCCATGAGCCAGCAGATAAAGGTTCCTTATGGAAAACGTCTAATATTGCGTGATTTAAATAATCATTATCTAGTGCCTCTCGAAGTGCTGAATCATCTACTATCGCTCCTCGACTAAAATTAATAAAGGAAGCATTTTTTTTAAGAGTAAAAAAGAAATTTTTATCAATAAAACCTTTAGTTTCATGAGTTAGCGGCAACATAGAAATAGCTATATCTGTTCTGGTAAGCATCTCTTTTAATCCATCTTCACCTGTATAACATTCTAAACGGGGAATTTTTTTAGATG
>Ga0308157_10001573_pt1 | contig 45084 bp, 40 predicted proteins | sample PhyBR1_FD_201035 | JGI IMG/M metagenome (GOLD analysis project Ga0308157, IMG submission 201035) | Phyllosphere microbial communities from UC Gill Tract Community Farm, Albany, California, United States - DLSLB.R1 | ecosystem: Host-associated > Plants > Phyllosphere > Unclassified | place: USA... | reverse complement strand
AGAACATTGGAATGTATTAAGTGAATCGATGTGGTCTGAACATGCGGCAGTACAAGTGGTTGCTTGGCGAATGCTAAGTCGATTGAGAAATGAAGCCTGGGCAAGCGATAATCTAGATATCCTTTATTTAGATGATGACACATTATCCTGGGCAAAAAAAACAGGAGATCATGAAACTGAAGGTACTGTTGAATTCCATCAAGATGCTAACGGAACCCGATTATTTGAGGGAGATACCGTTGTGCTAATTAAAACTTTAGATGTAAAAGGATCGAGTCTTTCTGCTAAATTGGGCACCGTTGTTAAAAATATTAGACTTGTTACTGACAATATTGATCAAATTGAAGGCAAGATTGAAGGACAAACTATCGTTATATTAACAAAATACCTTCGTAAAGGCTAATAGGATAATTAAAAAATTAGATCATGATTCAAAATATTAGATGGTTCCTTGCCGTTTTAATCGCAACTTGTAGCTTTCCTACTTTAGCGCAAGAAAATATTGATGCTGCTAAAATGGAAAAAATTATTGCCATGCCTCAATCACAGATATTAGATGTGCGAACTTCTAATGAATATGTTGAAGGACATATCCCCAATGCACTGAATGCGGATTGGAGAGAAAAAGAAAAGTTTGTAGAAGCTATGAAAACCCTTGACAAAGGTGAACCCGTATATGTTTATTGTTTGGGAGGTGGTCGTAGCAAACAAGCAGCAAAGTTTCTTTCAGAGAAAGGCTACAAAGTCTACGATTATTCAGGAGGAATGATGGATTGGAGAAATGCTGAAAAACCCGAAATAAAAACTGCTAACACAAAGGAATCAAAGGAGTTAAGCATAGAAGAATTAGGTGTTATTCTCAAATCTACCGACTTAGTCTTACTTAATTTTTCTGCGGAATGGTGTGCTCCTTGCCAAGAACTTAAACCTATTATTGAGAAAATTGAGAAAGACCAAGCTAATAAATTAAAAGTAGTTAAGATTGACGCTGACCAAAACAGAGAACTTATGAAAGTTTTGAATGTCAAAGGTATTCCTCAGTTAACTTTATACTTTAAAGGTGAGGAGGTTTGGAAAAACATCGGGATTTTATCAGAAACTGAAATCTTAAACCAAATTAAAAAAGTTTCAAAATAATCTTAAAAAAAAACGTGAATCAAACAGCATTAATATCGGGAGCAGCACTAGGAATATTGGCCATTATTTTTGGTGCATTTGGTGCTCATGCGTTAAAAAAAGTTCTTTCCGAAGAGCGATTAAGTTCATTTGAAGTTGGTGTTCGATATCAAATGTATGCTGCGATTACTTTGTTAGTCGTTGGGTTCAATTTGAATTTTAATAGCAACATTCAAAATTGGGCTTTTTATGGTATTTTTTGGGGATGTATCCTCTTCTCAGGAAGTATTTACTTTTTAAGCTTGAAAGAGCTTCTCAAAATTAACTTAAGATTTCTAGGTCCAATTACACCGTTAGGTGGACTATTAATGGTTATTGGCTGGCTAATGCTTTTAATTTCATTTATTCAATAAACAGAAAACCTTAGCTAAGTTGGCTAAGGTTTTCTGTTTATTGAATCATGATGAGTTTCAAATTAAATCTATCAATAGAAATTTATAATTCCTTATACCATTCTAGGTATTGATTAATTGCCTTTTTCTTATCATCAGTAAGCTGATAATTTAAACTCTCATTCAAATATTTGTGATAATCAAAGTTTGAAAATACTGGAAGGCCGGGTATGACATCGTCTGGTCTTGATACCCCATCCGCAAGTGCATTGTTAAATTTTTCTTCAAAATCCTTCGGTAACCTCTTATTAGAAACCCAAACAGCAAAGGCAAATGGTAATCCAGTTAATTCTTTCCAATAATGTCCCATATCATATACATAAGGCACACTATTTTTTTTTCCGAAGGTCCTATCTCCTATTAATACATAGGCATCTGCTTCACCCTCCGTTACAATATCAACTTCTTTTTTCCAATAGTGTTTTAAAAGAATCTGTGCTAAACCATTTGAAGTTCTGGACTGCTTATCTAATAATAACGTTTTGACTTCTTCAATTGGTTTTGAAGAAAAAATAAAAACTGAATCAACATAGTCCAAAGATCCTATACAATAATCACCTATAAAATAATATTCATCCAAATCATTCAACGCGGCAATAGGTATAATACCCAGATCAGATTCGTTATTAATTACCTTTCTCGCACATTCAGAAGGATAGTCAACAGATAGTTCAATATCACTCATCACCTCTGAATTTCTTATTCCTTGTAAAAAAGGCAAGGTATTAGTATAAGAAACTGCAGAAACTCTTATTTTATTCATTTAATAATCTTTCTAGATGTTTTGTGTTATAATGATCTACAATTGAGAACTGATCATTATCATATTCTAGCTTATATAAAGCTGTATTTGTGTGAGGAAAATCATCCATTAAACAAACTGATACATTTGTTAGATGACATAACATAATACGGAGTGCTCTTCCATGCATACAAACTAAGACTGTCTTTTCATTTGTTTGTTGAAGCATGTATTCCATAGCCTCTTGCTGTCTATTAACAAGTGCATTAGGTGATTCACCATCCTCAATTGCTAAATCAAGATCGTTATTTCTCCAGGAAGTAACCACTTTTTCAAATCCGGTAAGGATTTCTGCAGTTTGCTCTTGACCTTCATAGATTCCCCAACTAATTTCATCTAAACCAACCAACTGCTCCATAGGAACTCCATCCTTTAAAAATGGTTCTACCGTCTGATGAGTACGAAGTAAGGTAGAAGTATAGATTTTATCAAATGCAACGTTTTTATAAGCTTCGTAAAATGCTTGAGCTTGTTTTACTCCATTCTCATTAAGAGGACTATTTACTCCCCTACCTTGAACTATACCTTTAAGATTTAAATCAGTTTGACCGTGGCGTATAAAATAAAATGTTTTCTTCAATTTGAACCCTACTTATTAATTAACAACTGGCAAAGAATAGTACTGCTTTTTGGGATTTGTGTCTTCAAAAACAAAATCATTATAATCTGTCACTACATTATATAAAGTGTCGCGTTCTATTGGATGTCTTCCAACGTTCTTGATTAACTCTACCAATTCTTTAGTGCTCATAGCTGGATTTTGTTCTTCAGCTCCAGCCATCGAGTATATTTTAGTAGTGTCATCTAGCGTTCCATCAATATCATCTACACCAAAGCTTAATGACATTTGAGCAGTATTTCTAGAAATCATCGCCCAATAAGCTTTTATGTGAGCGAAATTATCCATATAAATACGTGCAATAGCATAATTTCTCAAATCTTCAACAACTGATACTTCAGGAACAAAATCCATTTGATTATCCTTATTCCTAAATTTTAAAGGTATAAATGTTTGGAACCCTCCAGTTTTATCTTGCAATTTTCTTAAACGATCCATGTGGTCAACACGATGCCAAAACTCTTCTATATGTCCATAAAGCATCGTTGCATTGGTATGCATTCCAAGCTTGTGTGCCTGTTCATGAATATCCAACCATTGTTCTGCAGTACATTTATCATGCGCTATTTTCTCCCTAACTTCCGGATGAAAAATTTCCGCTCCACCTCCCGGCATTGAATCTAGTCCACATGACTGAAGATATTTCATCCCCTCATAATGACTTAACTTTGCTTTCTTGAAAATATAATAGTATTCAACAGGAGTCAAACCTTTGATATGTAAGTTTGGTCGATGTTCTTTACATCGTTTAAAGAATTCTGCATAAAACGCTAGATTTTGTTTAGGAACAACTCCTCCTGTAATATGAACCTCTGTGACAGCTTCTCCATCGTACTTCTGCACAATATCCATCATATCATCGACATCCATTTCCCAACCATCAGTCCTATTCTTAATCATCCTTGAATAAGAACAAAATTTACAGTCATATACACAGACGTTAGTGGGTTCTATATGAAAATTACGGTTGAAGTATGTGTAATTCCCATGTTTTTTTTCTCTGATAAAATTCGCTAATACTCCTAAGTACCCGAGCTCTGCGTTTTCATAAAGATAAACTCCCTCTTCAAATGTAATACGCTCATTTCGGAGTACCTTCTCAGCAATTAACTTTAATTCTTTCGATAAATTTTTGTCGTTTATTAAAAACGCTAATTTTTCTAGTGCTTCCATTTCGCAGTCCTAATCTATACAAATGTAGGAAAACATACCCGCAAATGCTAAATTTCTACCATCTTAAGCCTCTACAAATTGTTGCATATCTATTAACCGTTTATAAAGACCATCCTTAGCAATTAATTCTAAATGATTCCCTGTTTCAACAATCTTTCCCGCTTCCAAAACAACAATTTTATCCGCATTTTGAATGGTACTTAATCTATGAGCTATCACAACCGTCGTTCTGTTCTCCATTAATTTATATAATGAATCCTGAACAAGGCGTTCGGATTCAGTATCCAGTGCAGAAGTTGCCTCATCAAGTAACATAATCGGTGGATTCTTCAATACGGCTCTTGCTATACAGATGCGCTGACGTTGACCTCCCGATAACTTCGAACCTCTGTCTCCAATATTAGTTTGATAACCACGTTCTGTTCCCATAATAAAATCATGTGCATTCGCAATCTTAGCAGCATTAATTACTTGTTCTTCAGTAGCACTTGAATTTGCAAAAGCAATATTGTTAAAAATTGTGTCATTAAAGAGGATTGATTCTTGATTAACAACGCCTATTATTTTTCGCAATGACTCCTGTTTAAAATCCTTAATATTTATTCCGTCAATAGTAATGTTACCTGATGTAACATCCATAAATCTTGGAATAAGATCTATCAAAGTAGATTTCCCTCCTCCTGAAGGTCCTACTAATGCTACAGTTTGCCCTTTAGATATCTCTAAGTTCACATCCCTTAATACCTCTGTATCTTCATATGCAAAATTCACATGATTAAATTCAATCTTATTATTGAAATGAGTGATTCCAATCGCATCCACTTTATCGGCTACATTATTTTTTTCATCAATTAACTGAAGTACCCGTTCTCCTGCCGCTATTCCATTATGGATATTACTAAATGCATCGGTTAAAGCTTTAGCTGGTCGCATTACTTGAGAAAAAATAGCGATATACGCTATAAATTCAGATGCTGTTAAATCACCTTCGCCAATTAATACTAAATGTCCGCCATATAGCAATATAACAGCAACCATCCCCACGCCCAACAATTCAGACACGGGTGAACCCATCTGCTGACGCCGAACCATTCTTCTGTTTATTTTTGCATACTCATCATTTTCCGAATTGAAGCGTCCTTTTATAAATTCCACAGCATTAAAAGATTTTATAATCTTAATACCTGATAAGGCTTCCTCCAAAAGCGTAATCATATTTGCATAAATTAATTGTCCCTGCTGCGCTTGTTGTTTCAAAGTCTTAACAATCTTTGAAATTAAAAATGCCGACACGGGAATTACTAAAAGAGAAAATAAAGTAAGCTTAGCAGAAATTATAAATAGCATCACTATATATGCTATCAATTGCAATGGCTCTTTAAAAGCTACCTGCAAAGTTCCGGTTACCGAGAATTGTACCACTTGTACATCAGATGCAATCTTTGAAATAATATCGCCCTTTCGCTGATTAGAAAAATAACCGAGATGTAAATTCATCACGTTATCAAAAACGGATTTTCTCAGATTCAATAAAGTATGAATCCGCAAATTTTCCATTATACGTTGGGATAAATAGCGAAATAAATTACTTATAAATACAGAAGCTACAATGACAATACATATATATTTTAAAGCATTATAAGCCCCTAAACGGTTATTTAGATCGTATGCAAAGTAATTAAAGTATCCCATTAAATCTGCAAAACCATCTGGTTTTGCAACAGGTTCAATAACTGCATCTTGAGAATTAAATAAGGTATGCAATAAAGGAGCAAGCAAAGCTAAATTTAAAGTACTGAATACTACCATTATCAAAGTACATATGATATAAGGAATAGCATATTTTTCAATGGGCTTCGCGAAAGAAAGTAGTCTAAAATATGTCTTCATGCAGATTACTAAGATTACAAATGTAACAAAAAATGTAACCTCATAAGTTTTTCGTCATAGAACGTATAAAATTGTTGCAAATAAATGTCAATCCTTTTGATCAAAAAGCATCTTTAAAATTATACTGAATGATATTTTTTATTTTTTTATAAAAATACTATGGATCTAATTTTCATAATATAGATAGTTTTCTTTTGTGACGATATCAATGGGCAAATATTGCTTTTTACTGACTTTCCGCTTTGCTATAAAAAATTCATAAAGCGTAAGAAAAGCTTTATATCCTTGCTCTAGAGGTTTAAGACAAATCAGGAAATCAATCCATCCCTCTTTTAAAAATTCAATATTATTTTTATAACAGCAAGTACCCACTAATTTTATATCCTTCACGTCTCGTAATTTTAGATACTTGGCAACATAATAAGCTCTTGAATTTATTACGTAAATTAATTTTGGATTATTATTCCTTAAATAATCATCCATAAAAAAAACAAACTCTTCAAATCCGGGTACTTCAATACTAACATTATCGATTTGACCATTAAAATCGCAATTTTCAAAATAATGCTCAAAACCTTTTATTTTCTTATCCATTTGATCAGAGGTATCTTTTTCTTTATTTATGTTTAAAACTAGTATGTTATCATTTCCCTTGATTAAATATTGACAAAGATGCCCGACAACTTTACCGGATTGGAAAAAATCTTGACCAATAAAACTTAAAGGTGAGACCATAGGTATTTCATATTCAATAAGCACAAACTGTACTTTTCTTTTTTCACATTTAACTGTAAAATCTATTGTTTCATCAATAAATATGGGTGAAACGATCGCACCATCGATACCACTAATAAGCATCTCTTCACTCTGGCGGATGAAACTTTGACGATCCTGACTATCAAAAAAATAATAGCGCGGGTCTACCCCAAAATCTCCGTACTCAGATAGCGCCTCCTGAATTCCAGATATTGGCGCATTCCAATATTCTATATCAGGATTAACCATAGGAATTAAAACCCCAAATTTAAATACCCTTTTAGATGCCAAACGCTTTGCAAGGATATTTGGTTTATAATCCATCTCTTCAATAATAGATAAGATTTTCTCCTTTGTTTTTTGTGCAACCCCAGTTCGATTATGTAAGACTCGGTCTACAGTAGCAATGGATACATTTGCTCGTCTTGCAATCTCTTTTACTCCAGATAATTCAGATGCTTTCATACATTTAATAAATAAAGAATTTTTTATAACAACATTTAATATTTTACTATTTAAACGAAAATACAATTTTAAATAGTTATATAATATTTTCTTTATGATTAATTTTAAATTAATTAGCTATTTATATGTTTAAACATATTTATAAATATTTCTAATCGACGTACTTACCTATATAAAATGATGATTGCCCTTAAATTGAATTAATATAAGTGGGATAGATAAATAATACATTATATAAGGTGAAACATTAAAATCCGTGAAGGCACTTATTAATAATTATATTTCATCTTTATTTAAAGTAGAAATCAATTCTTGTAAAAGGATGTAATAAAACTATAACAGCATATGAACTAATAAATATTTTAAAAAGTCGGTTTATTATTTATCATTATTAAAATAAAACCATTAAGATTTTATAATTTTAACGCCAAAATAATTCAAAAAATGGAAATAGAAGTAGCGAAGCGACTTCAACGAACTGAAGAATATTATTTTTCTAAAAAGTTGAGAGAAATCGATGAAATGAACAGGAACGGTGCTCAGGTAATTAACCTGGGTATAGGAAGTCCTGATCTGCCGCCGCATCCTGAAGTAATAAAGACTCTTCAAGAGCAGGCTGCATTACCAACTACTCATGGCTATCAAAGTTATAAAGGGGCACTTGCTCTTAGAAAAGCTATGGCAGATTGGTATAATCGATATTATCGTGTTCTCCTAAATCCCGAAACTCAAATTCTTCCGCTAATTGGATCTAAAGAAGGTATCGTACATATTTGTATGACTTATCTTCAAGAAGGTGATCTGGTATTGATTCCAAATCCGGGTTATCCCGCTTACTCGAGTGCTGTAAACATTGCTGGAGCCACTCCTATTACTTATAATTTGAAACCTGAAAATAATTGGTTGCCCGATTTGGAAGAATTAGAAAAGTTAGATTTAAATGCTGTAAAGCTAATGTGGATAAATTATCCCAATATGCCCACAGGAGCTCAAGCTACCAAATCCTTTTTTGAAGATATCGTTAGATTTGGAAGAAAACATCAAATCCTAATTTGTCATGACAATCCTTATAGCTTTATTTTAAATGATAACCCATTAAGTATTATGGAAGTTCCGGATGCTTTGGACGTTGCTATTGAATTGAATTCCCTTAGTAAATCTTCAAATATGGCTGGTTGGCGTATAGGTATGTTGGTTGCGAATGAACAGAGAATTAGTCAAATCATGAAGTTTAAGAGTAATATGGATTCAGGAATGTTTCTCCCATTGCAGATGGCCGCAGCAAAAGCCTTGAGTTTGGATAAAGACTGGTACACCCAATTGAATGAACAATATAAGCTTCGACGGGAAAAAGTTTTCCAAATAATGGATTTATTAAACTGTGTTTATGACCCGCAACAGGTCGGACTTTTTGTTTGGGCAAAGATTCCAAATAAATATGAAAACGCTTATCAACTTTGTGATGATATTCTATATCATTCTCATGTATTTATTACACCTGGGGGAATATTTGGATCGGCTGGTGAACAATTTATCCGAATGAGCTTATGTGCCCGTATAGAAGTTTATGAGAATGCTATAGAACGCATAATGAATCCTGGAATTAAGTAACAACAATCTTATATAAATTATTTATTGAATTTATTTTAAAATGAATATAGCAATCGTCGGAATAGGTTTGATCGGTGGGTCCATCGGTATCCGACTAAAAGAAACCAAAACATTTGATAAAATTATCGGTGTTGAAAAAAATGAAATTAATCAAAAAAAAGCAATTCAATTAGGATTGGTTGATGAAATAGAATCGCTGGAGGATGCAATTAAATCTTCTCATGTTATTGTTCTAACAATTCCTGTTGATGCCATTATGTCCATATTGCCTGGAATATTAGATGTAGTAACGACTCAAGTAATTATTGATATGGGGTCTACAAAATCTAACATCTTAAATCTTATTAAAGATCATCCTAATCGCGGGCGTTATGTAGCGGCCCACCCGATGGCAGGTACGGAATATTCAGGTCCCGAAGCAGCAATTCCTGACTTATTCAAAGACAAAATGATGGTTTATGTGGAGGCCTTCCGATCTGATGAAGATGCTTTTGATGCAGCCGATTCTATTACAGAACAGTTGGAAATGAAAAGCTCTTTTATGACTGCAGAAGAACATGACATGCATACAGCATATGTTTCGCATATTTCTCATTTAACATCATTTGCATTAGCTTTAACGGTTCTTGAAAAGGAAAAATCACAAGGACGCATTTTTGAACTAGCCGGTTCAGGTTTTCAATCCACGGTTCGTCTTGCAAAATCTTCGCCGGATATGTGGACTCCAATAATTAAACAGAACAAAAGCAACGTTTTGGAAGTCTTGAAGGAACATATTAAACAGCTTCAATATATTCATGATAAGATTGAAAAAGAAGATTATGATGCTGTCTACAAATGGATGAAAAAATCTAACAAAATCAAAAGAATTATAAAATAATTATCATGCTAGAAAGGAAAGTTCTCAGTAATGAACTCGTCAAACTTATCCCTATGATCAAGGATGATTACGAATGGGTTTACGCAGCTGCCTCCGACCCGGATATTTGGTCACAACATCCTGAAACTAACAGGTATACACCCGTTGGTTTCACTAAGTATTTCCAAAAATTAATGGATACTGATATCCCTTATCTTATCATTAATACAAAAACCGATGAAGTAATTGGAGCTACTACGTTCTATCAATATGATAGAATTGAAAAATCAATAGCAATTGGCTATACCTTCTTAGCAAAGGAATTTTGGGGCGGTGAATTTAATAAATCCATTAAGTCTTTGTTAATCAATTATGCCTTTGAAAAATTAGATAAAATTATTTTTTATGTGGGGGCTGAAAATATTCGTTCCCAAAAAGCGTTAATTAAAATCGGTGCAGTAAAAGAAAAAGAAATAGTAGAAGCAGGAAGTAATAAATTTATTTATGCTATATACAAAGACAAGCTTAAATAGTAGAGATAAAAAACACTCAGAAATTTGAGAATTCAGTATTATCATATAGTTTTATTAATGGAAAGAAAGCATATTATCCATTACTTCTTTCCATTAATACCATTAGCATTAAACTTAAGATAAACCGCTCATCATTTACTTCCTTATTTGTTAACTTCTTAACCGTAAATTTTCTCCCAAAAAAGGAAGGTTCCTTTTTAATTTCGAACATAGGTTCATCTAAATCATTTCTTAAGATATATGACGGGTTGAAAACATATCCTGAAAGCATACCAATAATAGGTAATTCACCAAATAAGCCATCCCAAAGCTTAACCCATGGATTCTTCTCTTTTATGGTATGATCTAACTTATCTTCTTCATCTATCAAATTAAATGTTGATCGCCATAATGAACGAATGGATTTCCGCCTTACTTTCCCAATAATCTTATTACTATTATTCTTTATTGTAAAAGTCTGTTGAAAATCAATCAATTTGTTCGATATTAATTCATATAGTTTTTCTGCCTTACTCTCATCACTATAAACAATGATGTGATCGCGCCAAGAGAAAATCTTCTCTCTGACATAATAAATCGTATTGCCTTCAGCATCTTTAGCTGTAAAATCATTTGCCAGACTCGTAATGCGAAACTGAAAATGTAAGGGATATAATAAATCCTTCATAACGAAATCTATAACTTCCTAAAAATATTAATTATTGAACTTTAAAACCTAATTATTATTTTACATATTATAGTAATATAATGTAGTTGATTTATCGAACTACATTATACACATTTCTAATTACCTGATAAAAAGGTTTCTATATATTATTATAATTTAAAATGAAAAATAAATTTTTTATCTTTTTTATATTTATTAATTGTCTTTTCAATCTTGCGTTAAATGCACAGATTAAGCCTACATTCTATTTACCTAATGCTCATTCCCATAATGATTACACAAGAAACAATCCCTTCTTTTGGGCTTATGGATTAGGTTTTGGTTCTATTGAAGTAGATTTGTTTTTAAAAGATAATGAGTTATTTGTTGCTCATGAGCTTAATGAAATAGATGAAAAAAGAACATTTAAAAAACTTTACTTAGACCCAATTTTAGAAGCATTCAGCAAGAGTAAAGACGGCTATTTATATCCAAACAAGGGACAACTTCAACTTTTGATAGACCCTAAAACTGATGGAGGACCAATCCTCGAAAAGCTTACAACTCTGTTAAAAGAAAATCGAAAATTGTTTGATAGTAAAAACAATCCAAAAGCAGTTAAACTTATAATTAGCGGCAATAGACCAATGGCGTCTGATTTTCATAAATACGATGAAATATTTCTATTTGATGGTAATTTATCCGAAAATTATAATACCAAGCAACTAGAAAGAATTGGCTTAATAAGCGCTCCATTTAACTCTTTATCGAAATGGAACGGAATCGGAGAACTAACGCTTAAAGACATGGATCTTATTAAATCTAAAGTGGATTCAGTTCATCTTATTGGAAAAAGAATTCGATTTTGGGCAGCACCAGACACTCAAAAAACATGGGAGATATGGTTGAAAATGGGAATTGATTATATTAATACAGACAAGCCTTCTGAACTAAGTAAATACCTAATAAAGTACCCTAAAAATCAACCCTAAACTTATTAGCTATTTCAACACTAACAGAGTATAAATTAAGGTGTGCAATAAACTAAACTGACTGCTTAGTATTTCCAGTTAAGTTTATCAAACAATTTAGACCATAACCAAATCGGACCAATAGTAAGTAGATTAAGGAAAGAATCTATACTTTTATTTAATTTAGCATTACTAAAGTATAAGGTAATTAAACTAATTATTGCAATAATTGAACATACTAAAATAACAGAAGGGCCACCGTCACGTTCAATATATTCCAATTGAACAATAAAATAGCTCATTACACCAATTACAAGTAACATTGCATATGACAAAGTAGGAGCTAATTTTAAATAACAATAAATTACTATTGCAATAAAAAAAGATCCCCAATTTAAAAAAGTATGTAAATTTAATTTAACTAAAAAGTCAAATTGAGGAAATGGAATCATCCATACTAATCCCATTACTCCAAAAAAGAAAAGAAATAATAATATAGAATTCAAGATCTGATTCCCCTTTCCATATGTTTGATCTAACTGATAAAAATACTTCTCAATAGGTCTTGTGAATTCTGGGTTTTTATGAATTCTATTCTCCTTTTTTTTCATGTTACAAAGGTAAATATTTTTAAGATAACATTGCACCCTTTCTATAGGCATAGTAAAACAAGATTGGTAAGACAGCAAAAGACAAAATCAAACAAATTAACAAACCTCCAACAATCATGATTGCTAATGGTTTCTGTACTTCGGATCCCATACCAGAAGATAACGCAGCCGGCAATAATCCCATAGATCCCATCAAAGCTATCATAACAATTGATCTTACTCTACTCTTAACACCTAGATTAATTGCCTCCTTCAACGAATTATTCCGCAAATAATCTTTCATCACTGCGATTAAAATGATCCCATTGATCGCATTGACGCCAAATAATATAATCAATCCTATTCCAGCCGATATACCGAAAATTGTTCCTGATATCCACAACGAAAGGAAACCACCAATAAAAGCAAATGGAATAGTAACTGAAGCAATAAAGGTATCTTTAATATTGCCAAAATTGCTATACAATAATAATAAAATCAATCCCAAAGAGATCGGAATCACCAGCATCAATTGTTTCGTAGCTCGTTCCTTACTTTCAAATTCACCTGCCCATTCCATGTGGTTTTCCTTTGGAAGTTTTACTTCTTTGGAAACGATTCTCTTTGCATCTGCAATTGTATTACCTAAATCTCGTCCCGAAATGCTAAATCCAACTCCTATATACCGACTATTACCTTCACGATAAATAAATGCAGGACCAGTTATATAACCTATTGTGGCTATCTCTTGTAGTGGAATACTTTCGCCTGAACTGGTTGGTATAAGGATATTACCTATTTTCTCTGCAGAATCCCTATATTCTTCATTAAATCTCAATACAATGTCAAACTGTCTATCATTTTCATAGAATTTTGTTGCGGCCTGACCACCGATTGTCATCGCAATCACCGCTTGTACATCTTTTGTAAAAACTCCATATTTGGCCATCTTAGAATCATGTAACTGTATTCTCAATTCAGGCAACCCAATATTTTTATAAACATTGATATCTGTAATGCCCTCCACCTTAGAAATAGAGCCTGCAACCTGATTTGCATAATCCTCAAGCTTATAAAGGTCATTACCGAAAATTTTTATTACCAAAGCGCTTTTAACACCAGCTACATACTCTTCAACATTATCTTGGATAGGTTGACTAAAACCAAAATTTACACCAGGATATTGTTCCAATTTATCTCGCAGATCTTCAATAATTTCTTCTTTTTTTAGCCCCCTAGCCCATTCGCTTTCCGCTTTTAATTGAACATTAAATTCAATATTAAAAAACCCAGTTGGATCAGTGCCATCATTGGGCCTGCCGGTCTGAGTTAATATGAAATCAATTTCCGGACATGTACCTTCCATTACCTCCTTCATTTCCTTTGTCAATTTACTCGATTCATCCAAATTTATACTATTAGGAAGAGTCGCTCGGATATATATAGCACCTTCATTTAATTGTGGTAAAAACTCAGAGCCATAACTCATAAATTTAATGACACATAACCCCAAAATACCAACAAATAAACATATAGTTAGTCGTTTAAATTGCATTGACTTCTGGTACAGGCGGTAAATTGACTTATTAAAAAATTTGGATATGAAATTCTCTTTCTCTTTAATATTCTTAGTAAATAAAAGCTTACACATCGCTGGTACATACGTTAAACTCAATATTAAAGAACCAAGCAATGCATATCCCAAAGTGAAGGCTAAAGGACTGAACATTTTTCCTTCAACTTTCTGAAATGAAAAGATTGGAAGTAAAGCGACAATTAAAATTAATAATGCAAAAAAGATATATGAGGCTACCCCTCCAGCACTCCTCTTAATAATTCCTAATTTACTCATCTTTTCAAACCTCTCAGCACCAACTTTATGGGATACAGTGGCCAATGAAACAAAAACAGCCTCCACAATAACTAAAGTTCCTTCCAACAATAAACCAAAATCCAATGAGCCCATTGAAATCAAATTTGCAGGTAAACCTTGTATTTTCAACATGATAATTGCAAAAAGAAAGGATAATGGGATAACTGAAGCAACTATGAATGTTGATTTCCAGTTATAAAGAAAAATGAAAACAATTAATGAGACCAATAATACGCCCTCTATAATATTTTTAGCTACTGTTTTAACAGTACTATTCACTAACGAGGTTCTATCGACAACTGTCTCAATCTTAATATTATCAGGTAATATGCGACTATTAAGTTCTTCAATTTTATCTTTCAGATTAGCAATTACGGCCGAAGGATTCTCCCCCCTAAGCATAACTACAATTCCTTCTACAACATCATCATCTTCTTTAAACCCGACCTTGCCAAGCCTTGGTTTATTTGATATTACAACCTCTGCTACATTTTTAATTAATACGGGAGTAGAACCGTTTAATTTAATAGTGATATTCCCAACATCTTCAATCTTATCTAATAAACCAACTCCTCGAACAACGTATGCTTGATCTCCTTGTTTTATCACGTCGCCACCAACATTTATATTAGATTTGGAAACTGCATCAAAAACATCTAAAGGAGTCAAGTTGAAATTTTTCAATTCAGTGGGGTTGATTTTAATTTCATAAATTTTCTCTTCTCCCCCGAAGCTAATCACATTAGCAACGCCAGGGACACTCAGAAGCTCTCGTTCAATTACCCAATCTTGTATAGCAGAAACTTCCTTAAGAGGTAAATCACTCCTTAAAATATACCTGAAAATTTCTCCTGTTGCCCCAGACGGAGGTTCTATTGATGCATCAGCGTCTTCCGGTAATTCAACACCCGAAAGCTTATTTGAAACATATTGTTGAGCATAGAAATCTTCTACCCCATCTTCAAACTGAACAGTTACTACCGATAAACCAAATAACGAAATAGATCTTATGTTGGTTTTTCTTGGGATGCTATTCATTTCTTTAGAAATGGGGAGAGTAATTAATTTCTCCACTTCTTCAGCACTTCTTCCATGCCATTGGGTAATTATTCTTGCCCTGGTATTAGTCACATCAGGAAAGGCTTCAATAGCAGTATTTTTTAATGCGTATACCCCAACAAATAATAAAGCAATTGTCGCAAATAATATAAAAGTGCTGTTTTGAAGTGAGAAGGTAACTAGATTTTGAACCAATTTCTTCATCATTATTTATTTCTTAATTGTTCAAATATTAATAAAGCATTAGATCCAATTACTTTTTGATTTGGTTGTAATTTTCCAGAGATATAGGTAAACTCTTCATTCTTAGCTAAGATTTCTACCTTTTGACATTCAATTTTACATTCTCCACTATACACTATAATAAAATTCTCATTATTACTGAATACAAGCGATTTATTTGGTACAGCAAGAGCCATTTCATTTTTTCTTTCGATTTCAAAAAGTATATCCGCACTTAAGCCGGGCATGAGATTTAAATTTCGATTTTCAAGAATAACCCTTGCCTTCATGACATGCTCATCAGCATCAAATACATTATAAATTTTATCAATTTTCCCGTTATAAATCTGATCAGGATAAGCAATAGTTCTTACCTTTACTTGATTACCGGTAGCGATATATTTCAAATTACTGGCATAAACATTCACCATCACCCACACTTCTTTTAGATTAGATATGGTAAATAATGATTCACTATCTTGAGTTATTATTTGTCCAGGACTAATATCCTTTTGTATAATGTATCCATCTTTTGGTGCTAGGACTTGAAAAATACTTTCTCCAATAGCATGATAGAGTTCAAGAGACTGATCAATCCTACTTAATTCGATTCTTGCTAACTCCAAATCATGCTCAACTTTTAACATTTCAGGTTCAGAAATCATTCCGTCCTTGAGCAGAGTCTTTTGCGTATGTAATAATCTCTCTAATAACAAAATCTGATTATTCTGGGATTTCTTCTGTTGAAATAAAGCTTGAATTTCAGTTGATTTAATTTCTGCTAAGACTTGACCTTTTTTAACTTGATCACCAAGTTCAAATCTTACTTTTTCTACAACACCCATTAATAGACTTCGGAAACTAACTAAATCATTTTCATTATACGCTATCTTTCCTGATAATGAAAGTTGTTCAACAATAGGTCTGACATTCACTTCAACTAGATCAGTGGTTCGCTTCATTTGCTCATTTAAACAAAAAAATTCTGCTTCATCTGTCTGTGTTTTCTGCTGTTCATGGTTGCTTACGCAACCCGAACAACAGATTAAAAAAATAGTGATTACTATGGGAAAAACTTGAAATTTCATTTTGATAAATCTTTACCTACCAAGTATTGGAGATGTTCATATGTATTTAAATAGTTTTCTTTAACCGCAAATAAAATCTTCTTAGCCTCTCGATAAGATTGAGAGAAATCAATAAATTCTAATAACGTTATTTGTTTATCTTCAAGATGTTTGGCATAATTATCCAATATTTCATTTTGAATAATTCCAGAATCCTCCCGCCATTGTTTTATGTGATTTTCATACAGATTAAGAAGACTGGCCAAGCGATCAAATTCATTCATTAATTCATCTTTTCTTAACCTTAATACCTTTTGGTTCTGCTCAATTTGCAATTTTGCTGCTTGAATATTTCCTTTGTTTCTATTGAACAAAGGAAGATCGATTCCTAAGCCAAATCCAATAAAATTATTCATCACATTACCTCCTCTCTCATAATTGATTAACATATTAAGATTGGGTATTTGCTGGGCTTTTTCCAAAACATATTGCTGCTCAGAAATATTAATTTCATTATGTAATGATTTTAATGAAATATTGTCCCTCAGAATATCATCTTTTAAAGCAGATGGTAAAACTTTAAACGAAATATCAAATGACTTGTTTATTTCAAGTTGCTCAGGCAGTAGTTGTGGCAGAGTACAGAGAATTCTTAAGTATTTTATCTTTTCCAGTTTCTCCTCTTCAAGGTCAATTAATTCATTTTGAATACCTCTCAATTCCATGTGTATTCTATAATAGTTTACCTGAGAAATATTCTTTTTGTCCGCCTGAATTTTATATTGTTTATCTAATTGCTTAAATAATTCAAGCATTTCTTTCAGCTGAGTTTCTTGAAGTTGTATTCTGCAAAGACTATAAAAATTAGATCGTAAATCAAATTTCAATTGTCTTATTATCTCTTCAAATTCTAAATGAGCAGCATTTTTTTCAAGAGTTCTAATAGCAATTCTTTTCTTCCGTTTGCCAGCTGTTTCAATTAGTTGCTCTAAATCAATATTAATTTGCTGCCGGCTCCCATAATTTCCTATTAAATTTGGCATACGCTCAAAAGATTCATTGCTCCATAAATTGATATTATCAATATTAAGAGTTGGATTTGGCCATAGTTTTTCTTGTATAATTAATGCATCTACTTTATTAACTTGAAATTTAGCAGCAATAAGCTGTAAATTATTTGTTAGGAAACGAGTCTCCAGATCCTGTAAAGAATAAGTCTGTCCATGAAGTGGTATCATATAACAGTTTAATAATAGAAATAAATAGATATGTTTCACCTTTGAAGATTTGTGTACAAACCTAACATTTGCAAATTAAGGCGAATTTTAAATTCGATTAGAATTTGATTAGAACTTTAATATTACCCATGTTCCATTTTCATGGTTTTGTATGATTAGTTCAATATTATGAAGACTGAATATTATATTCGCCATTGACAAACCAATCCCTTTTCCTGGATAATTTTGAGTATTAGCCCCTCTAAAGAAATTTTGCATAACATTCTTCAGATCAGTTTCTGAAATCCCTATACCTTGATCTTTAATTATAACCTGTAACCTTTCAAAGCTCTCCTCAAAAATCACTTTAACAGGCTTATTGTTAGAATATTTAATCGCATTCTCAATAATATTATTAAAAGCCAAAACTAATAGTTTATCATTTCCCTGAAAGCTTAGAAGGTCAGTATTTTCAACTTCAATATTAACTTCTACATTAGCCTTATGATATAATACTGCATTCTCAATTGATTGCCACACAATTTCATCTATTCTCAGATTTGTAAATTCAAAAGTTGTTTTGGCTCCCGATAAAAGCATCATCTGCTCCAATGTTTCTTCTAAATCACGAGTATATTGCTGTAATTCACTTATAACAACTTTATAATCTCCAATACTTCTTTCTCTTTGTTTAGTAACCTCCAGCGTTCCTAATAGTGCTGTTATCGGTGACCTGAGCTCATGGGATACGTAATCGATAAAATTCTTCTGCACATTGAAAGTCTGGGCTATTCTGTCTACAAAAAGATTATACGTATGTACTAAATCCTGAATTTCAGAATAAGATTTTTTTAGTTTAATTGGTGTTTCAAAATTTTCACTATTTCTGATTTTAATTTGGGCTATAAAATCAATTATTGGTTTATAAGCTATGTAACCAAGAAATCTAGAAAAAAAATATATTATAAGCATTCCGACAAGAAATGAAATAACAAGAATATGTAAGAGAGATTCCATTTGATTGTTGAAGTCATTTTTGCTTTCTCGAGTAACTATAACAAAATCACCTTCATTATCACTGTAAAAAATTCCATTATAAAAATATTCTTGCGTCGAAAAAAAAGATTGTTTATCTAAACGAACTTCCGCAAAGAAATCATTTGATATGTCCTTTAAACTTAACATATCCCCGGCTTTCCGATGATTTAAACTATCGACTACGATAATGTTTTTTCTAGAAATTGTCTTCTGCAATTGTCTTTTAATATTCTCATGTTCTAAACTACTAAGTTCATCTTGTTCCAAATAATAAATAGCAGCTAATAATGACTTGCTACTCAAAGCATTTCTTTCCAATTTTTCCATCTGAACGTAGTATGAAAAATATATAGCAATGGAAATGAATAAAGTAATTATACTGAAGATGAAAATAGAATACAAAGAGAGTCTATGTTTTAATTTCATATATCATATTTAAAAATATAACCTATCCCCTTTACAGTAGAAATATACTTTGATTCTTTATCATCAATTTTATTCCTTAGATAGGAAATATAAACATCAACGACATTACTATGGTTATCAAAAGTAATTCCCCAAACAGCATTTAGAATTTGCATCCGACTTACTGTCTTATTAAGATTTCCTACTAAATACAGTAATAGTTTATATTCTCTTGGTGACAAATCAACAATCTCATTGTTTAAATAAACTTTATATTGATTGGTATCTATTTGAAGTTTACCAAATGATAATATTGGGTTTTTAGGTTGATCCAGTAATTTATAATTCCTTCGTCTACTAAGTGCATTTATTCTCGATAATAATTCTTCAAAATGGAAAGGCTTGATTAAATAATCATCAGCTCCATAATCTAACGAGGAAACCTTATCCTGAATAGAATTTAAAGCACTTAACATTAATATTGGAGAAAAAACCTGTTTATATCTTAAGGTTTGGACTAATTGTATCCCATCAATTCCGGGAAGCATAATATCTAATATGATGACGTCCCAATCCGTTCTTAGGTATTCTTCTTGTAAAGCATCTTCAGCACTTTTACATAAGGTCACTAAAAAACCAACCTCTTCAAGACCTTTTATAAGAAAAGAGCTGATACGATAATCATCTTCAACAATTAAAATCTGCATATGAAAGTATTTGTAAAGTTACCCAATTATTCATAAAATGACTCAGTTATAAGGTACTTCTAATCAATTTCTAATCTTAAAGTATTAAAATAGAAAAAGCCCGCTTTTTAGCAGGCTTAATTCTTCAATTAAAAATAATTAATTATTTCGCATAAGAAACAGATCTTGTTTCTCTTATTACAGTAACTTTTATTTGACCGGGATAAGTCATTTCAGTTTGAATCCGATTTGAAATATCCGCAGCTAAAATCTCAGCCTGTGCATCTGAAACCTTTTCACTTTCAACAACAACACGTAATTCACGTCCGGCCTGAATTGCAAAAGTTTTATCGACGCCTGGATATGATAAAGCTAAATCTTCTAATTCCTTTAATCTTTTAATATAACTCTCAACAACTTCACGACGCGCGCCTGGACGTGCACCTGAAATCGCATCACAAGCCTGAACGATTGGAGAGATCATAGAAGTCATCTCAATTTCATCATGGTGAGCTCCAATTGCATTACAAACATCAGGATGCTCCTTATACTTCTCAGCTAATTGCATACCTAGGATAGCGTGAGGTAATTCCGGATTATCATCGGGCACCTTCCCTATATCGTGTAAGAGACCTGCACGTTTTGCATGCTTAACATTCAGACCTAATTCTGCTGCCATTGTAGCCGCAAAATTTGCAACTTCTCTTGAGTGTTGTAATAAGTTTTGTCCATATGATGAACGATATCTCATCCGACCAACCATCCTGATTAATTCAGGGTGCAAACCGTGGATTCCCAAATCAATAACAGTACGCTCTCCAATTTCTACAATCTCATCTTCAATTTGAGTACGAGTCTTTGCAACAACTTCTTCAATACGAGCTGGGTGAATACGTCCATCTGTTACTAATCTATGTAAAGATAAACGAGCTATTTCTCTACGAACAGGATCAAATCCTGAAAGGATAATTGCTTCGGGGGTATCGTCAACAATAATTTCCACCCCTGTAGCAGCTTCTAAAGCCCTGATATTTCTTCCTTCACGTCCAATGATACGACCTTTAATTTCATCATTTTCAATATTAAAGATAGAAACTGTATTTTCAATCGCAGATTCTGTTGCTGTACGCTGAATTGTCTGAATTACTACTTTTTTTGCTTCTTTCGATGCTGTCAATTTAGCTTCATCTACAATATCTTTAATCTGCATAATAGCCTGAGAACGTGCTTCCTCCCTTAAGGAATTAACCAATTGTTCTTTAGCTTCATCAGCAGATAATCCAGCAATACTCTCCAACTGTTTTATATGTTGACCTTTTAACTGCTCTACTTCTTCCTTCTTTTTATCATTGAGCTCAATCATCTGATCCAGTTTCTTGGTTTTTGCATCTAATTCCTGCTTTTCGCGGTTAAGATTTTCCAATTTTTGATTCATTGATTGTTCCTTCTGACGGACCGAATTTTCCTTTTGAGAAATTGTATTATTTTTCTGATTTACTTCTTTCTCATGTTCAGCTTTTAATTGAAGAAACTTTTCCTTTGCTTCTAATTGACGCTGTTTTTTGATATGTTCCGCTTGTTGCTCCGCCTCTTTAACAATTTGTGCAGCTTTATCATTCGCTGATTGCTCTTGTTTTTTGAATAACATCTGCAAAAGATATCGTCCAATAAAAACACCTACAACCAGGGAAATTATTATTGATATAGTCGTTGATAACTCCATTTATTATTATTTATAGTTTGATATGTTAATCTTAATAGCATTCATTCAAAAAAAAACCGCAATTAAATATATCGGGTACCATGTATTATTAAACTTCGATTACACATGATTTGAGCGTATGATCTTGACCTAGATGGCTTTCGCAAAATGGAATACATCTTTAATATTGCTCGTGATATTGAAGCGTTAAGTTTAAAATAGTGACAACCCGAATTTAATTGCGGCAAATTCGTCGTTACAAGCTCTAAAATCTAAGAACGTAAACGTATTATTTCTTAAAGAACTCCGTTAGAATATTATCTAGTTCATGAATGGAATTACCTAAACCAGAATCCTGGTTTTGGCTTGTTCTCTCTGCTTTTATCATCCCAGTGGCATATTGTAATACACACATTGATAATAAGTCTTGCTTATCACGAACAGCATAATTATCCTGCAATTCTTTAATCTTTTCGTTTATTAGCTTCGCAGCGTATCTAATTACCTCTTCCTCTTCCGTATCAACACGTAAAGGATACACACGATCGGCTATATTTATTTTTATGGAAATCTCTCCCATTTTCTTTGAGCTTAATAACGTAATAAGTTCTTCCTTCCTAAAATCAAAATCCCCTTAACCTTACTTCAAAAGACTTATACATTTGTCTATTTCCCGCACAAAATCGTTAATTTTTCGTTTTGTATCAAGTACTTTTTCATTTATTGCATCCTTATCAATCTCCGAATTATCTAAAGTTTTCGCAACTGTAATAGCTTTAACCTTCTCCTCAAGTTGTTTAACCTTATCTGAACTCGTCTCAAATGCCACTTGCAAAGATTGAACTTCTAACTTCAGTAAATCATTCTCTTCCTGCAAGGCTTCACACAATTGAATTAAATTTTTCGTTTTCTCAACGATAACATTCATTTGGGAAGTTAAAGACGCCATAGTATTTCGCAATTATTTTTATGTTCTATTAGCGCACCGAAGCGCCTACTTCTTTCTCAAAGTTAATAATTAATTTTTGAATAATCGCATCAATTTGTTTGTCTGTAAGTGTTTTTTCTTCATCCTGAAGGATAAAACTTAAAGCATACGATTTCTTCCCTTCCGGTAGTTTATCCCCTTTATAGACATCAAAAATTTGAACATCTTTCAATAGCTTTCGCTCTGTCTTATTGGCAATTAAACGTAACTGTTCAAAATTAATTTGATCATCTAATAGTAAAGCTAAATCACGACGAACAGATGGAAATTTAGAAACCTCTCTATAGGTAATTTTATTCTTTTTAATAACTTTAATTAATAAATCCCAATCAAATTGAGCAAAGAATACGGGACCATCCACATCAGCTTTCTGCAAATTCTTTTTAGAAACAGAACCAAATGAAACTAATACCTTATCGCCTTTCTTATAAGATAAACCATAATCAAAATAGCTGCCTTCATAATCTTCTAAACGAATTCCTTCTATTTTAAGACGTTTTATTAAATCATCTACTGCTCCTTTTATATCAAAGAAACTAACGATCGCATTTGAATTGTTCCATTGCTCAGGTTCTTTCCGTCCGGAAATTGCTAAAGAGAAAAGCTGCTTTTCTACATAAGTCCCATCCACTAGGTTATATGACCTTCCATATTCAAAAACTTTCAAATCAGAATTTCTACGCTTTTGATTATAACCAATTGCTACTAATGCTGAAAAAAGTAAGTTCTGGCGCATTACATCCAGATCATTACTTAATGGATTCAACAATTTAACCCCTGATTCCGGGTTTTCTAAATAATCACTTTTCGTCAATGAATTAGATAATATTTCTCGATATCCATTAGCGATCAATAAATCAGCTATCTGATTCAAGACAACCTCTCTATCTGGTTTCTCAGAAGTGTTAAGAGAGGCTTTTATTTGAGTCTTTAATTCAATATTATTATAGCCATAAATACGTAACACCTCTTCAACCACATCAATCTCTCGTGTAACGTCTACTTTATATGCCGGTACTAATACATCAAAGCCATTTTCTGTTTCATTCTTTATTCCTATACCAAGACTTACAATGATTTCTTTAATGGTTTCTGCAGGAATATCTTTACCAATCACACGTTGTACATTCAAATAGCTTACTGAAAACTCAAATGGTCTAATAGGATTAGGATATAAATCAACAACATTAGATGAGACTTCACCTCCTGCAATTTCCGATATCAAAATTGCAGCTTTCTTTAAGGCTTCAACTGTCATATCAGGATTAGTTCCCCGTTCAAAACGAAATGAAGAATCCGTCTTCAATGAATGTCGTTTTGAAGTTTTACGAACTGAAACCGGATTAAAATAAGCAGATTCTAAAAATATGGATGTAGTCGCTTCAGTTACTCCAGAATCTTTCCCTCCGAATACACCGGCAATACACATAGGTTTTTCCGAATCCGCAATCACTAAATCTTCAGCGGATAATTTACGCTCAACACCATCAAGAGTGATAAAAGCTTCCCCCTCTTTTGCATTTCGAACAATTATCTCGTTACTAGCAATTTTATCTAAATCAAACGCATGTAGAGGCTGGCCTAAATCATGTAAGATATAATTCGTCACATCAACAATATTATTGATAGAACGAATACCAATAGCTTTTAATCTATTCCTTAACCATTCAGGTGATTCACCAACTTTAATGTTTTTTATGTTTACTCCTGAATAACGCGGAGCATTTTCTATCGATTCTACGCGAACTTTTGTACCTGCTTCAGCAACCTCTTTAAAAGTATCTGTATTAATCCCTTTTACGGATGACCTAAAATAAGCAGCTAAATCACGTGCAACACCTAAATGAGAAGCTGCATCTGCACGATTAGGTGTTAGACCGATTTCATAGCAATAATCATCCTCCATCTTGAAATAGGTTTTAACCAATGTACCTATCGCCGCGTCTGATGATAATTCAATCAAGCCAGCATGAGAAGTGCCTAAACCAATCTCATCCTCACCGCACAACATACCTTCTGAAAACTCACCTCGAATTTTAGATTTTGTAATTTTAAAAGGCTCTCCATTGGTTGGATGGCAAATAGTGCCAACCTGTGCAACAATAACTTTTAAGCCTTCACGTACATTTGGTGCACCACAAACTATATTCAATAATTCAGGTTGACCAACATTTACGGTTGTTAGTTTTAATTTATCTGCATTAGGATGCTGTATACAAGTAACAACTTCACCAACAACTAATCCTTCTAAACCTCCGGGAATACTCTGTTCCACCTCTAAAGACTCAACCTCTAAACCAATGTCCGTTAAAATTAAGGATAGTTCTTCAGGTGATTTATTTATATCAATAAAATTCTTTAACCAATTATAAGAAATTCTCATCGTAACAATTTTTCAAAACACAAAGATATGACTTTGTGACCTAAAAGCACAGGTTTTTTGGACTATTATCTGGAAATACTGATTTCATAATAAACGTGTAAAAGAAAGCCATTATTTGATATACAGGCTCAACATTTTTATGTAAATATTAAGTTAAGATAATTATCGTAACTAGCTACTTATCAAGAGAACATAATAGCTCTAAGTGTTGGAAATTTATACCGAAATATGATTTTACATTTTTAAGTTTAGCAAGAATTTCTATCTGCTTTTGAGAATCAGTCTTTTTTTTGGATGCAACAATCATTACATTTTTTGCAGTATGCTGGTCGGAAATAAACTGCATAACCTTTGTTTCATATCCATAATATTCCAAAATTAAAGCTCGAATACTATCGGTCAACATTTCCGCATGACGCTCCATGTAAATACCATATTTAGTCATAAAATCAAGTTCGTTTTTCGCTTTAACCTTTTCTAATTCCCTACGAACTTGTTTATGGCAACAAGGGGCAACTACAATTAAGCTAGCTTGATCTTGAATACCCTTATAAATAGCATCATCTGTAGCTGTATCACAAGCGTGCAGAGCAATTAATATATCAATCGGATTATTCGACTGATAACTTTCAATAGTCCCTTCTTCAAAACTTAGTTTTTTAAAGCCAGAGTTGGAAGCAACCTGATTACAAAAATCAACTAAATCCTTTCTAAACTCAACACCTACTACATTTACCTTTTTATTTAAGCTGTTTTGGAGATAATCATAAAGAGCAAAAGTCAAATATCCTTTTCCAGCTCCCATATCTACTACATTTAAATGTTCCTTTTCAGGCAACTCCATTAACGCACTACTTAAAATCTCGATATAATGATTGATTTGCTTCCATTTATCCTGTGCATTTTTATAAATGTTTCCTTCCTCATCCGTCAAATTTAACTCATGCAAATAGTAGTTCTCAGTAGTATTCAGCCTCCTCTCCTTCTTCTTATCATGAGAATAGCTAAGTTCTTCTTTCTTTTGTAACTTTTCTTTTTGAACCCTCCATTCCCCCTTTTTATTTATTTGAAAAATCACATTTTCTTCTACCGTATGAAAGTTTATCAACCTAAAACCTTTGTAACCGCCTAGATGTTTCAATTCTAATATAGCTTCTCGAATTTCATAATTCTTTGTAATATCCTTCGTTTTATACCGATAAACAAAAGATAACATAAGGTTACGTTTTATCATAACAGGTTTGACATATACATTTTTCAAGTGATCCTCCAAACCTTTATAATTACCCAATGATATTTTCAATAACTTTTCCGACTCCAGAAGCTTTCCAACGGATTCCAAATACTCTTCGTATACCGACATTTTTCTAAATTTACAGCAAAGATACAAATATATCATACCTAACTATTCGGTTTCATAGGTTATCCTAGGGACTTTAACGCTTTTGATGTACATTTGTAAATGCTAAATTCTAAAGTAAAAGCTGTTTTTTTCGACATCGACGGCACATTATTAAGTTTCAAAACACATGAAGTTCCGAAATCAACTACAGAAGCAATAAGACTTTTGCAAACTCAGGGAATCAAAACAATACTTTCAACAGGTCGTTCCATCAATAGTATTGATCATATCAAATTTTTAGATTTCGATGGCTATATTACTTTCAATGGGGGGTATTGCCTAACAAATACATTCGAAGTGCTATTTAAGAAAGCAATTGATAGCCAAGATATACAATCTGTAATGGATTATGCTAAAAAACAACCCTTAAGCTTTTCGTTTATGTCTGAAACAGAAATTACCATTCATGATGTAACTCCTGAAATTGCCGGTATGTATGCTCATCTCAATTTACCTGTTCCAAAATTGGTTGATATGGATACTGTTGACACTTCGAGTATATTACAAACTAATATTTTTTTAGGTCCACAGGATGAAAAAGAATTTATGAAATCTGTCATGCCCAATTCATTAGCTTCACGCTGGACCCCACTATTTGCAGATGTCAATCCCAAAGGACTCAGTAAAAAGGTAGGTATAGATATTTTTTGTAAACATTTTGGTATTGAATTGGATAATACTATGGCATTTGGTGATGGTGGAAATGATATAACAATGCTAAAGCATGTTAAGACAGGAATTGCAATGGGAAATGCCAACCAAGAAGTAAAAGATATTGCAGACTATATAACAGATGATGTAGATAATGATGGAATTTGGAATGCCTTAAAATATTTTAAAGTCATCTAAACAAATTTCAATTAAATAAAAAACCAGAAAACGAGTAATATTTTCTGGTTTTTTATTTAATTGCTTGCTATAATAATAAATTATGCTTCAGCTACAACATCTTCTTTTGCCATTAAATAACGCTCTGCTTCTAATGCGGACATACATCCAGTACCTGCTGCCGTAATAGCCTGACGGAAAACATGATCCTGAACATCCCCACAAGCAAAAACACCAGGAATATTTGTCGCAGTACTATCTGGTTTAGTAATTAGATATCCTGTTTCATCCATATCTAAAACTTCTTGAAACAATTCTGTGTTGGGTTTATGACCAATAGCAACAAAAAAACCTGTAACATCAAGATCCCTTAATTCTTTTGTTTGATTATTGATCACACGAACCGCAGTAACAACTTGACCATCACCTAAAATTTCAACCGTTTCTGAATTATACAATACTTCAATATTTTCAGTATTCATTACACGGTGAACCATCGCTTTTGAGGCTCTGAACTCATCCCTACGAACTAGCATATAAACTTTCCTACACAGCTTAGCTAAATAAGTAGCTTCTTCAGCTGCAGTATCTCCTGCCCCTACTATCGCCACGTCTTGACCCTTAAAGAAAAATCCATCACACACCGCACAGGCCGAAACTCCAAAACCATTATATTTGTCTTCAGATGGAAGACCAAGCCATTTTGCAGTAGCACCAGTAGCTATAATAACTGTCTCGGCTTCAACTGTTTTTATTCCGTCAATCTCTACTTTATGTATTCCTCCATCCTTCGAAAAGTCAACATTTGTCGCATATCCAAATCGAACATCTGTGCCAAAACGCTCCGCCTGTGCACGCAAGTCTTCCATCATAACAGGTCCCGTAATTCCTTTAGGATATCCAGGAAAATTATCAACTTCTGTGGTCTGGGTTAGTTGTCCTCCAGGAACCATACCAGTATACATAACAGGTTTCATATCTGCTCTTGCCGCATAAATGGCTGCAGTGTATCCAGCTGGTCCTGATCCAATAATTAAACATGAAACTCGTTCAACTTCTTGTTCTTTATTAATCATAATTTTTGCTAAATCTTTATTTTTTAAATTTGTCTTGTAGGCCTTTTAACATATCGGTAGTAATAGGTTTTCCAGGCTCCGATTTCTTAATTTGTTTATTTACAACATTTCCTTGTCTTGATTCTTGCATCTGACTCTGTGTTCTTTCCTCTCTCCTCTTATTCTTATAATCGTTCCAGATACTTTCCAACACCTTCTTCGTGTATAATGGAAAATCACCGTTTTGCATCCAGGCATAATAACTTGGCTCAACCTCAAAAATGTCAACTACTTTTTTACCTTTATGTTTTCCAAAATTAATCGTTGGATCACCATCATCATCATATACTAATCGACCTGCAAAATCAACCGGCTTACTTAGATTTGTAAAAGAATGCAAAGCATCCACATCATTAACTACAGGTTTAGATACATTTCCATGCTTATCCTCATATTCCACGTCTTCATATTTGCTCAATTGAGCCTTTAACACATCATAAGTTGCGCGTACATCAGCCTCCGCAGTATGCGCATTATCTAAATTCTGATCACAATAGAATCTATATGCAGCCTTTAATGTTCTTTGCTCCATTTGATGGAAGATATTCTGAACATCTACAAATGACCTACCTTCTAGTGAAAAATCAACTCCGGCTCTTAAAAATTCCTCCATTAACATAGGAACATCAAACTTATTTGAGTTATAACCCGCTAAGTCTGAATCAGCAATAAATTCAGCTATTCTCTTTGCTTCATCCCGAAATGTAGGTAAACCCTTCACATCTTCATCATAAATACCATGAAACATAGAAGATTCTGCAGGTATCGGCATCTCAGGGTTAATTCGCATAGTAAGAGTTTCTTCCTTTCCTCCTGGAAAAACCTTCAAAATTGAGATCTCTACAATACGATCAATTGATACTTGGACACCCGTAGTTTCCAAATCAAAAAATGCCAACGGGCGCTTTAAGTTTAACTCCATTATCTTTTTATTAATATGGTATTTTGATACCTTACAAAAATACAAATTCTATACTTCTTAATACCTCCTTTATTAAACAATAAATTAATTGTATGTAAAATTTCATCTTTTCCTTTCCTTAACCTACATTTGTAATGAAATGAAGAAACTGTTATTATACTTGCTAATTCCTATTATGCTTGTTCAAAGTAACATGACCTTATTGATAACGACCTCCTTCTTTTATAATCAACATTACATTGAAAAGTATCTGTGTGTTCAGCGTAATATGCAAAACAATACTTGTCATGGACAATGTTATCTAGCAAAAAAATTAAAACAACAACAAGAAAAAGAACAAGAAAGCTTCAAAGTGCATTTCCAAGAGGCTGTTAATATTAGTCCTATAACTTTTATTTTTTCTATAACTAAACTAACTGAAACCGAAAAATCAGAATTTAGCCTTTATTCATCCAATCTAAATCCTAAAAGTTTTAACAAAACCCTATTCCGCCCCCCTCTAGCATAATCGTTCATATCTTACTATAATACTTACAGCCAAAACGCTTTTCTGTAAGACAGCCCTAATTACCATAATTTGATAGATTGTCTCTTTATTGATGAGGAAGATTATACTTTTTTTGTTAATACCTGTAATGCTATTTCAAAGTAACATGACTTTGATAATAACAACTTCTTTCTATTACAATCAAAACTACATTGAGAAATATCTTTGCATCCAGCGTAATATGCAAAATAACGTGTGTCATGGATATTGCTATCTTGCCAAAAAACTAAGACAACAACAGGAAAAGGAACAAGAAGCTATCAAATTAAATTTTCATGAATCATTTCAAATAAACATCAATTTTATTGAGTTTAATATTCCGGAAGCCCCCATTTATTCCAACCAGATCTTTAATCTCTTTAGGTCAAATTTGTTCTCTCAAGAGATAATTGAAAAATTATATCGCCCACCTGTAGTATAGTATTATTCATAAAAAATTAGACAGATTAATTTAAAAACTGTAAACACATTATTTATAATACTAATACAAAAAAAATGAACTTCAGATTTCTCATTTGCAGCCTAATGGCTGTTTTAACCTTAATTTCTTGTAAGAAAGAAAACCTAGAATATAACGTTAACAACACTGGGCAACTAAAATTAAAGTTTGACCACATCATAAATGGAAAGACGCTTGTATTAGGTACATCCCAATATAGCAACAGTTTTCAAGAACATTTCACCATTGATATACTGAAATACTATGTTAGTAACATCAAGCTTACCAATGATAAAGGAGTTGAATTTATACTACCTAAAAAAGAATCCTTTTTCTTAATCGATGCTACAAACAATGAATCACTTTTTCCAAGATTTAATGTCCCTGAAGGAAATTATACAAAATTAGAATTTGTTCTTGGAGTTGACAGTTTAACGAGTGTATCTCCGAAAGAAGAAAGAACGGGCATATTAGATATCGAGGATAATGATATGTATTGGTCCTGGAATAGTGGATATATTTTCTTTAAAATGGAAGGTGAGTCTCCTGCTGCAAACACTGCTAATAAAAGATATGCATACCACATAGGTCTATTTGGTGGTTATGACAAGGAAAATCCTACTAAAAACAATATACGAACAATTAGTATTGACCTGTCCAAGGCTGGATCAGCTACTGTACAAAAAGATCTAAGTTCCGACATACATTTAATGGTTGATATTGGGAAGGTAATGGATGGAACTAATAAAATAAAAATCAGTGAATACAGCAGCGTTATGGTCAGTGGGCCAAATAATCTAATCGCAGATAATTATAGTGAAATGTTTACCCATGACCATACTCATAATTTCCAGAAGATAAGTAATGAGTAAAAATAATATAATCGTTTTAGGAATAATTTTCTTTTTGGTTATTGCTTGCCAGAAAGTGGATAATTTAACAGATAAACATAACATATCTTTTAAAAAACCAGATTATTTCCCTGAACCAATTTATAATTTCTCTGCGAATCCATTAACTGACGCCGGTTTTAACCTTGGGAAAAAGTTATTCTACGAAACTAAATTATCTCGAGACAACAGTATTTCCTGTGGGAGTTGTCACATAGCAGAACATGGATTTACGCACCATGGACATGATGTGAGTCACGGAATAGAAGACAGAGTGGGCATTCGAAACAGTATGCCCCTCTTTAACCTTGCTTGGTCAAAATCATTCTTTTGGGATGGTGGTATTTTCCATTTAGACCTATTCCCTATTGCGCCAATAGAAAATAGTGTAGAAATGGATGAAAAACTTCCTAATGTCATTAATAAATTGAAAGGCTCAGAAGAATATAAGAAAATGTTTCAACTAGCTTTCGGTTCTGCGGACATAAACTCTACTACCATGTTTAAGGCTTTATCTCAATTTATGATCGCTTTAGTTTCAACAGATTCAAAATATGATAAGGTCATGAAAAAGGATGCTGATTTCACAACGACTGAACAATTAGGATATAATATATTTCGAGCCAACTGTAATAGTTGTCACAGGGAACCATTATTTACAGATTACTCTTTTAGAGACAACGGTATTGGTGAAAATATTGCTAAGGATCAAGGACGGTGGGAAATCTCTCAATTAGACGCAGATAGATTAAAATTCAAAGTACCTAGTTTAAGAAATCTCAGATTCACTGCTCCTTATATGCATGATGGTAGTTATAGAACTTTAGAAGCTGTTATTAATCATTACCGTAAGGAGATACAATTAACTCAAAACTTAGATCCTATACTGAGAAAAAACATGAAAATAGATTTAACTGATGATGAAGTATCATCATTGCTGGCATTCTTAGATTGCCTCAATGATGAAACATTTATTAGAAACACTCAATTTCAAGAACAATAATGAAAAAATTAATAATAATAACGATTATACTTTTAAGTGTAAGCATTAGTAAAGCCTGTGATATCTGCGGATGTGGAGTAGGTGGATATTATATTGGCTTGTTACCTGATTTTAATAAAAGATTTATGGGATTAAGGTATCAATATAGTAGGTTAACTACTCAGTTAGATATTGACGGAAATCACACCGCATTATCAAGAGATGAAAAATACAATAGTATGGAATTGTGGGGAGCCTGGAATATTGGTGATCGTTGGAGAATTTTAGGAATTATCCCATACAATTTCAATGAAAGATACACGAATGGTTCAGATCTTTTACAAAAAAAGAGCGGTCTTGGTGACATTGTATTAAATAGCTACTATAAGTTATTTGAAAAGATGAATACGACTTCCTCTAATAAATTATTAGTGCAAACGCTTTGGTTAGGAGCTGGTATAAAAATACCAACAGGAGAGTATGATGTAGTTGAACAGCAAAATACTAATGGCAACAGTCCTAATATTTTTCAACTGGGTACTGGATCCGTGGATTTTATGGCTAACCTCATGTATGACATACGGATCCAGGATTTTGGTATAAATACTAACGCAACTTATAAGTTTAATAGTATTAATAAAGATGATTACCACTATGGGAATAAATTAATGGCAAATACCACATTTTATTATAAAATTGCATTAGGAGCTAATATGCGCATTGCACCTAATCTGGGGATAGCTTATGAAAACCAACAACATGACAGAACAATGGGATATAAAATTGAGGAGACTGGTGGAAATATATTGAACGGGACAATTGGAGCTGAAGTGAATTTAAATAGGGTCTCTTTTGGGGTAACATACCAAAACCCATTAAGTCAAAATTTAGCTCAAGGAAGAATTAAGGCAGATAATAAGTTCTTAGCACATGTATCCTTCTCTTTTTAGAGAAATTAAGAAATAGAAAAAGCAGCGAGTTAGCTGCTTTTTCTATTAATATTTGCATTTGTCAATTAACCAAAAATTTCTTTTAATCGACTGACTTGAAAGTCTACTAATTTTTGAAGTGGTCCTGAAGCCATCATTTTCATCATCATGTTCAATCCGGCTTCGATAACAAAAGTCGCTTTTGTACTATTATCTGAATTAGCTTCTAATTTCCAACGAAGAGTTAAAGGAAATGGAGCTTCCTCAACAGGTACACTTACGAGTTCCTGGTTTTCCAATCTTTCACTGATACGTAACGCTAATTTAGCCATATTTTTTATGGTAAACCTTGCTTCATCCTCAGTAGATGTCCAGTTAACAATATTTTCAGGCATTAGCTGTTCATGATGGTTCATGTCGGCCAGGAAGTTATAAACCTCATTAACAGGTTTATTTATTTCTACGGTATTTTGAATAACTGTCATAGTTTATGATTCTGGTGTCCAGTTTGCAGGATCTTGTTTCCATTTCTCTAACAATTCAATATCAGATTCTAAGATATAACTGTTTGAGGCAGCAACATGAATTAGTGCATCAAAATTACATAAGCTGTGGAAAGTGCACTTTGCTTCTTCAAAATTCTTACGTGCAGCTTCTAAGCCATAGGTAAAAATAGATACCAAACCAACAACATTACATCCCGCATCTCGCAATGCTTTAACAGCCTGTAAGCTACTTTTTCCAGTTGAAACTAAATCTTCTATTACAACCACACGCTGTCCACTTGAGATTTCACCTTCAATTAAATTTTGGCGACCATGATCTTTCGCACTACTACGCACATAAGAAAAAGGTAAACCTAAATCCTGTGCTACCAAAACTCCCTGAGGAATTCCAGCCGTCGCAACTCCAGAAATCATATCAACAGACCCAAATTCCTCTTGAATTAATTGTGATAATTTTTGACGTATGTACGTTCTTATCGATGGATGGGATAAAGAAACTCGGTTATCACAATAAATCGGTGACTTCCATCCAGACGCCCAAGTAAAAGGGTTTTTAGGTTGTAATTTTATTGCTTTAATTTGCAATAAGGATTCAGCAACTTTTTGTTCAACCTCATTTAAATAATTCATGGCACAAATTTATAAAATTTATATGAACCAATCTCTGTTAATTTTGGCAGATTTTACCCCTCGTATTAAAGATAACGTCCAAACAATTGGTTTACAAGACATTGATTTGGAAAAACTTTTCAATGATTCAACACACAGTAATGATAAAACGGTGTACCTATACATACATCAAAATATCAGAAAAGTTTTTAAAAACATCTTATCCATGACTCGAATCATAAAAGCCGCAGGTGGATTGGTTACAAATGGCAACGGAGAGTATTTATTTATTCATAGACTTGGTAAATGGGACCTGCCCAAAGGTAAAGTCGAAGAAGATGAAAAAATGAAAGATGCTGCTGTCAGAGAAGTAGAAGAAGAATGTGGTATTAGAATTGACTATCTGGGCAAGAAAATTGCAACAACCTATCATACTTATTATATGAGAAATAAGTTTGTCTTAAAGCAAACAAAATGGTATAAAATGGGCGTAAATCAAGTCCCAAAATTAACACCTCAACTTGAAGAAGATATTGATCAGGCAGAATGGCTAAAAGCTTCATCGTTAAAAAAAGTAAAAGATAATACCTATCCCCTAATCCTAGAGATTCTGGAAACTATAAAGCAATAAAAAAGAAAAGGAGCAAAAAATTGCTCCTTTTCAATATGTTATAATACGAATACTATTTTTTATACATTTCTTCTCTTTGGGCTTGCACAGCTTCAGAATTAATATACTCGTCATATGTCATCAACTTATCAATAATACCATTTGGAGTCAATTCAATGATACGATTGGCTACAGTTTGTGTTAATTCATGATCTCGTGAAGTAAATAAGACCGATCCTCTGAAGTCTGTAATGCCATTATTTAAAGCAGTAATGGATTCCAAGTCCAAGTGGTTAGTTGGCTCGTCAAAGATTAGGAAATTGGCTCCTTGAAGCATCATTCTTGAGAACATACATCGCATCTTTTCTCCACCAGAAAGTACCGAGCTTTTCTTTAAAACTTCCTCTCCTGAAAACAACATTTTTCCCAAAAATCCTCGGATAAATTGTTCATCGGCATCCGGTTTAGTAGTATAATTACGTAACCAATCAACTAAATTTTCATTTTTACCATCAAAGAACTGAGCATTTTCAATTGGCATGTCTGCTGGGGTAATAGTAATACCCCATTTAAAATCTCCTACGTAATCTTTATCACGACCAGTTATGATATCATAAAAAGCAGTCGTAATCAGGTTATTTTCAGCTAAAACAGCAATTTTATCTCCTTTATTTATCATAAAGCTGATATTCTTGAAGTAAACCTCACCATTTATAGTTTTCCCCAAATTCTCAACTGTTAAAATTTGATCACCGGGCTCACGATCCATAACATTAAACATAATAGCCGGATATTTCCGGTTTGATGGTTTAATATCATCAATATTAATCTTATCTAAAGCCTTTTTCCGTGAAGTAGCTTGTTTTGATTTTGAGGCATTTGCTGAGAAACGACGTATAAATTCCTGTAATTCCTTAACTTTGTCCTCCATTTTCTTGTTCTGATCAGAACGTTGCTTCAATGCTAATTGAGATGATTCATACCAGAAACTATAGTTTCCTGAGTAAATAGTCATCTTACCAAAGTCAATATCAACTATATGAGTACATACTGAATCCAGAAAGTGACGGTCGTGAGAAACCACAAGTACAATAGCTTCATAGGTCGCTAAAAAATCCTCTAACCAGGCAATCGTATTTATATCCAAATCATTGGTTGGCTCATCCAGAATTAAGATATCAGGATTACCAAATAAAGCCTGAGCTAATAAAACACGAACTTTTTCATTCCCATCTAATTCTTTTACTAGTTTATAGTGTAATTCTTCTTTAATTCCCAAATTACTCAATAAAGTAGCCGCGTTATTCTCCGCGTTCCAACCATCCATCTCGGCAAATAAACTTTCCAATTCTCCTGCACGTTCACCATCAGCATCAGAGAAATCTTCTTTCATATAGATAGCATCTTTCTCTTTCATAACCTTATATAATTCCTGATTTCCCATCATTACCGTTTCGATAACTGAGAATTCATCAAATTCATAGTGATTCTGCTTTAGTACAGACATACGTTCACCGGGAGTAAATGATACTGATCCGGAGGTCTGATCAACCTCTCCGGAAATGATTTTTAGGAAGGTAGATTTTCCTGCACCATTTGCACCAATAATACCATAACAATTTCCTGGAGTAAATTTTAAGTTGACATCTTCAAATAGCACACGCTTGCCATAACGAAGAGATAAATTCGAAACGTTAATCATGCCGCAAAGATACAGTTAATTCTTGAATCTACGCCCTTTCCAACTTGATTCCTTTGAGATTAAAGTCTTTAATGCAAAACATATTAATCCATCCTAAATTTAAAAATAAAATATTCCCAAAAACTTTTTATAATTTCTCGATTTCCAATGACAATGCCTTTAAATCTTGTTTCATTAAATTTATATTAGACTCCAATTGATCATACATATCTGCCCTATTCTCCAATTGTTCACTTGTATACTCTCCTCCTTCACCAAAATATAAATCCAACATTTCTTTTTCTGTTGATTTTGAAATTTGACCAAAACTTTTCCATTTCTGAATAATTTGCTCTCTTAAAGATGTGGCAATTCCATTTTCAGGGCTAGAATAATTTAAATAGTACCATACCGCAGGGGGGAAATTTTTAGATGTTTCTGAACCAAACCAAACATCTCTCAAAGCATTTCTTTTATGAAAAAAATCAGTTTTTTCATTGTTTAGCAGCATCATTACACCAAAAGTAGCTTCAGCTAATCCTGTAGAAATTCCAACAATCTGACTTGATTTTTCATCTTTAATTACCCCCTCCGTTAGAATAGCCCCTAAGGCGCCAACGACAATCGCGCCTATTGTTAATTTGGACTCTTTATCTCTGATTTTACCAAGTAAGTAATTTGCTACTTGGCTTGTTCTTTCCTCTTCACAATCCATTTCTGATGAAATAGCCGAAATTTCTAAAGAGGAACTATTGATTTTATGATCTATAGCCTGTTTTAATTCAAGAATTTCCAGACGATATGCAAGATCATCCGTTCCTTTTGGATTTTGTCTAAGCTCAACAAAACGTGTTACTGTCTCTAATATACCAATAGCATTCGCCATATTTAAACTTTTGAAACTTAGTTTTTCAGCTACTAAGGGTGAAACCACTTTTTGATGTAAAGGAATTGCTAAACTATCAATATTATATTCATAGAGATTTTGTTGGTTACAATTACTATGGTGCAAGAGATCTCTAATCTCCATATTTTTCATAGATCTACAAGAGGAAAATGTGCAGAATGAAATCGATAAAATAACGAAAAGCGTAATATTCTTCATAAATGACATAAATCTAAGAATATAACAAATAAGTCAGATGTTGTTTGCCGAAGTAAACAAATTTTTAGTTTTTCATCTCACAAGAAAGCAGCTATTTCATCCAATTTCAAATAGCTTATGCAAAGGAATTCAAATTAATCTTAGTAATTTATAGAAAAAAATCACTTTCTTTACGAAATAACTAATTGCAAAAAACTCTTTAAACCAAATTAATGGACAATGTAATTTCAACGATCTCCAATCTAGTATGGAGCGATGTGTTTATTTATTTGTGCTTATGCACAGGACTTTACTTCTCTTTTAGAACTGGCTTTCTACAGGTAGCTTATTTAAAAGACATGATTAAATTACTCTTTGCAAAAAAGAAATCTGATGAGGGTATATCTTCTTTTCAGGCTTTTGCTTTAGCAATTTCCGGAAGAGTCGGAACAGGAAATATCATTGGTGTGGCAACAGCTATTTTTTATGGTGGCCCAGGTGCTGTATTCTGGATGTGGGTGATTGCATTTTTAGGGTCTGCATCGGCATTTGTAGAAGCAACCTTAGGTCAGGTATACAAACAAAAAGAGGGAAATGAATTCCGTGGAGGTCCGGCTTTCTATATCGAAAAAGGATTGGGGGTAAAATGGTATGCTGCTTTATTTGCAATTCTGACAATATTGAGTGCGGGTCTCCTATTACCTGGTGTACAAAGTAACGCTATTGCCTCTTCTGCTTTCAATGCATTTGAATTACCTAATTCATATACCGGTATCGCTTTGGTTATATTATTAATGTTAATCATTTTTGGGGGTGTAAAGCGTTTGGGTACAGTTGCCGAATATGTTGTTCCCTTTATGGCTGGCGGCTATATTTTAATGACTTTAATTATTATAGCTATAAATTTCAGACAAATTCCGGAAGTACTTGAATTAATATTTAGTAGTGCCTTTAGTTTGAACGCAACATTTGGAGGGATTATCGGAATGGCTATTGCCTGGGGTGTTAAACGTGGAATATATTCTAATGAAGCAGGACAAGGAACTGCACCTCATGCTGCTGCAGCGGCAGAAGTAAATCATCCCGCACAGCAGGGATTAGTACAGGCGTTCTCTGTCTATGTTGATACCTTATTCGTATGTTCTGCCACTGCTTTTATGATCTTATTTACCGGCAAATACAACGTCACAAATGTGAACGCTTCAGGTACAGCAACTTATTATATTACAGAAAATATACCTAATGTTGATTATAGTGGTTTTACCCAAGCAGCTGTATCCCATCACTTTCCAGGATTCGGTAATGGATTTGTAGCTATCGCATTATTTTTCTTCGCTTTCACCACCATTATGGCCTATTTCTATTATGCGGATACGAATATTGCATATCTGATTAAGAATGAAAAAATCAGAAAAATATTCGGATGGATATTTAAATTAATATTCCTAGGGTCTGTCTATTATGGAACGATAAGAACCGCAGACACAGCCTGGGCTATTGGTGATATAGGTGTTGGCCTAATGGCATGGGTAAACCTTATTGCTATTTTATTGATGAGTAAAACTGCGATGAAAGTATGGAAAGATTATAAAACTAAGCGTAAGCAAGGAATAGAAGATCCGGATTTCAATCCTAAAGAAATTGGTATAAAGAATGCTGATTTTTGGGAAACAAAATCAAACACGGAAAATTAAAAACATTAACAAAAAAGCGCGGCCTATTTATTAGTAATAGGTCGCGCTTTTTGTTAATGTATCCCGAAGCAGGTAGTAGCAAAAACTAGGACAAATGCCACTAGTAACAACAGAATCAAAGTTGTCAAAGGTGTCCTTTTCATCTCTTCTGTTTTTAGTTTATTTTTGGTGATAAAGCTAAAGTTACATAATATTTCCAACTACCGAAAGCATAAGTTGCTGTGGGCCAGAATTTACCCGTCAGTTATTTTATTGTTTATTCAAATAAAATAATTCAACCAGATATACCTAATTATTACCAACCTATAAAACTCTCCCCTTCATTTCCAATTTCTTTATAAGGTTTGACTTAACAATTAAAAATAAATTATCTTTCGCTTCTGCAAATGATAAACCATACTGCCTGGCTTTAGGATGCAGCTCTTCAGGGAACCTTTGCAACAAGTTGTCATAAAAATCATCTAATTCATCCTGAGTTGGCATCTCATACTGTATTCTTATTTGAAATCTTCTTATTAAGGCTGAATCAATAATATCAACATGATTAGTTGCACAAATTAACAATACATCTTCAGGTAAATAATCAATTTGTTGTATAATAGAATTGACCAACCTGCGCATTTCTCCTACATCATGATCATCAGCTCCTCTCGCTTTTCCTAACTGATCAAACTCATCTAGAAATAATACAGCCTTATCCCGAACCGCACGATCAAACACTTGCTTCACATTCTGTGAGGTTTCCCCGATTTTTGAATTAACAATATTGCTTAGGTTCAAAATTATAAGAGGCTTTCCCAAGCTATTGGATATCGCTTTTGCTGTTGTTGTTTTACCACAGCCGGAGTGTCCAAATAATAACATTTTATTACTAACGGGTAAACCAAGCTTTCTTAATTCATCTATGTAAAGATGTTCCTTTATTAATTGCTCAATCTGCTGCCTATTTCCTTCCTTGAGAAAAACATCTTGTAGGAAAACCTGTTCTTTATCCTTTATAATAAGGTCTTGAATATTCATAATGCTACTTTAGTACTTTGTCACTCTTAAAATCAATATTACAAAAAAGCCGCTCAATTTTCACTGAACGGCTTGTTATTTTAAATCTTCTTCCTATTATTATCTGAGTCCGTGTCTACTAACTTATAATACGGGTCGATACCTACTTCAATAGGTTTTTGATCAACAATCAATTTAATACTATTGTGAATCTTATCAAGTTTTATCTTTTTCAGATAAACTGGATTATCCACTTTGAACTTACCTTTCTCCTGTTGTTCAGCGAAAACGGCCAACTCAATATAATCCTGTAATGGTAAAGAGCTTATGGTCTTTTTTCCATCCTGATAAGTTATTGCGGAACCCTCTGTGTCTTCATAGCTTTTCTTACCTAATGGATCTGTTCTATATTTAGAAACTTGAAACTCAATTTCAACCTCATATTTTCCATTTGATAAAGGTTTAACTTTCGCATCAATTATACGATTGTCATAAATAGTTACTGTCTCAAATAGATCCTTAACCAGATATTGTAATGAATCAGGAACCCTTTCTTTTAACATATCCACAAATTCTAGCGAAGTAGTGTACGGTGGATTCTGAAACTTAACTTTAGAAGCATAACTTTTAAGAAAATTATTGAAATTTTGTTCACCTAAAAAATCACTCATTGCGTACATTACCAAAGATCCTTTATTGTAATGGATATAGCCTTGATTCTCATTAAACATTAAGGGATTTTCACGAATTCTTTCCTGTGATCTTCCAATTAAATATTCATCTAAAGCGCTCTTTAAAAATCTAGTCATTTGCGATCTGCCGTAAGTATGCTCAAGAACTTTTAACGAACTATATTCAGCCAACGACTCCGACATCATTGTTGCTCCTTGAACATATGCACCTATAACTTGATGTGCCCACCATTGATGAGCAAATTCATGGGCTACTACCGAATATGGGTAATCAACAGCATCTGGATCATCTTCATTCACTTTAGCAATAAAACCAATTCCTTCCGAAAAGGGAACAGTGTTAGCAAATGCTTGAGCAAAAGTACCATGGGAAATAGGAAACTCTATGACCCTCATTTGTTGAAATTGATATGGAGTATAACTCGATTGATAATAATCTAAAGATTTTTTCATCGATGCCATCATACGGTCCAAATTATACTTATGCCCTTTATGATAGTAAATTTCAAGACTTTTACCTTTATATTTTTCCTTTTTAGTCTCATACTTTGCGGACATAAATGAATAAAAGTTCAAAATCGGAGCATCCATTTTGTAATGAAAATATCGTTTTTCCCCCTCTTCCCATTCTTTCTGCAAATAACCAGGTGCAATTGCAATTTGATCCTTACTTGTGCTCATTATAGACTCGAAATTAATCCAATCCGCATCCTGAGAAATATAATTATTTCCCAGTTTACTTGAATCTCGAGGATCTGGCATAATAGATTTATCAGGTAAACCATACTTTTTCCTTACCCGATTATCACTTAATTCTTCAAGCGCCGAATAACTCAAAACCGGAAACACACTATTATTCAAAAAAGTACCATTTTCCAAGACTACTGATCTATCAAATAAAAAATTATTGGACTTGTTGTGCAAGGCATAATCAATTTTCAGCGAATCCCCAGGATTCAATGGGGTTATAAGCTTATAAATAGCTATACCGAGGACTGTATCTCTTAAAACATTCTTTACCTCACTATGAAATTTCGCATCAATTAAAACACTTTGATTTTTACTCATAAAAATGGTATCGATAACTGAAGATGTTTTATTGATATAAGTGAATTTTCCTTCCGCATTGAAATTCCTACGTTTAGGATCAATATCTATTTTAACAAAGACATCGGTTAGCCTTACTGAAGGTTTATCCTCATATTGTTTATACTTTTTCTCATAATCAACCTGCTGCAATTCCAACTCCAAAGAAGTGTAGTTTGGCTGTTTTATATTTTTTTCTACATAAATCGCATATCCTAAACCTATAAAACCAAACAGAAATATCGCAGATGGAATTATTATAGCCAGAGTAAACCTTTGTTTCATCAACTTGAATTTCTCTTTTACATTAGAGACAATACCCCGTCTCCAAAATAATAAGGTTAATCCAAAGAGTATCAAACCAAACAAAACCCAATAGATTCGATAATAAATAAAATGTCTTATATCAGCATATCCATTCATATCAGAATATCGAAACGAAGGATCAGAATTTGGTTTAAAAATAGCTTGCTCTACTCCTACTTTCGAAAGTAACGGTATTCCAATAAATAAAATTAAACAGCATATAAAGCCAACGAAATAATTCTTAAATAAGCTATGGATGAATAAAGAAAAAAGTATGATGTAAATTAACTTTAACGGGGTTAAGAGAAATAATTCATAGATATAATGGCCAATTTCAAAATTGAAGTAACCTTTATATGCTTGATAAAGAATACCATTAAGCATACAAACTGCCATTACCAAAAAAACCAGTTTTAACAGTGCAATTGCTTTTGATAATAGCAATACCCAGTTAGGAACAGCAGTCGCCTCGATTAACAAAAACATATTGGTTTGTCTGGATCGTTGAATCAACATCCCTGCAAAAAGCATTATCATTATATTCAAGAAAAATGAATATAAATTCCCCATTGCAGTTAATACTTGCCAGGTGACCGGATAAGTTGAGGTCCCAAATATTTCTCCCGATAGAGATATGACTAATAATACGAATAAAAAGGCAATGGCCAATAGAATGATAAAAGTCCAATTCCTTATCAAAAACTTAAAATCTACATTCGAAAGTCTCCAGCTCAATTTTAAATTTGTCCAGAAACTATAATCAAGCTTTACTTTCGGTAATTCGATTCTTAGGATACTTCCAAAATTATCCTTGGTCATACGTTCTCCTACCTTAGACTTTTTGAAGGAAATTCCCAATTGAGAAAAACTGAATTTATAATAAACTAAAGAGAAGATCAATACAGACAGCCCTAACCAGATCAATCTGTTGTAAAGTAAAATACCTTTTATGGGTAATAAATTGATATTTTGTTCATCTACGCTCCAATATCTTGAAAAATAGAGAATTGGTTGAAAGCCAAAAGGATCAAAAAGTGCTACTAGATAACGATTATCCACATTTTGAGTAGCTACATCTAATAAAGACTGTAATAAAAATAAAATTAAAACAAATACAAAACCTACATAGATATTTCTACTAAACGTAACCAGAGCAAAAATTATACTTCCAAATAAGATAAAATTCGGAACTACGGTGATTAAAAAACCACTCACATATGCTACTAAATTGTTTGGTCCCAGCAACTCTCGATTAATACCAGGATAAAATTGTGCAGCATAATACCCTAATACACATAAAAATGCAATAAAAGTCACTATCAACAAAGAGCTCAGAAATTTTGCAGAAAGATAATTCAACTTACTTAAAGGATAGGAAAATAACAAGTTATGCATATTGTATAAATAATCCCTATATACAGAAGCTCCGATAATTGTTGGTAATAAAAAATAAATAAGAGTTGAAAAGCTATTGAAAAACCCTGCAATATTAATAGGTGCATTGACATAAACCGGATCTGAGGTGGTACTCGTCACGGAATCAAATGCTCCCAGGCTCGATATTGTTGTAAAAAATGCTAAGGCAAAATAAATTGCACAATACACATAAAACACAGGCTGCTTCAGCCAACGTTTTATCTCAAAAGCGAAAATGGTACTAAACATTTACTTTATCACTTTTAAGGGTTACAAAATAAACATCTTCTAAAATAGGCGTAGCAGGAACAAATGATTCATGTGGTTGATCATCATGTAGTACACGAATATTTAGGCTGTTATCCTGATTGTAATTAGATGAAATAATATTATAAATAGAATTTTCTGTATCAAAATCTGAACGATCAATTTTCTTTTTCCAGATCTTTCCGCTCAGAGAATTTGTCCCCTCTAAAGTAGAACCACGGAATAAAACTTTTCCCCCATTCATAATAGCCAATTCATGACATAATTCGCGAACATCATCAACAATGTGTGTAGAAAAAATGACCGTGTGCTGTGCACTTATTTCTCTTAAAACATTTAAAAACCGATGTCTTTCTGCTGGATCTAATCCAGCTGTAGGTTCATCTACAATTATTAATTTAGGATCATTCAACAACATCTGAGCAATTCCAAATCGCTGTTTCATCCCTCCGGAATATCCACTAACACTCTTATTTCTGAAATCGTAAAGATTCGTAATCTCTAAAACATTCTTAACAATGTTCTGACGTTCTCGTTTATTACTAATACCTTTCAAATCAGCAAAATAATTTAGCAAATCCTCAGCAGATAAATTTGGATAAACGCCAAACTCCTGTGGTAAATATCCTAATACTCTCCTTAAAGCATTATTGTCTGCAAGTACATCAATGTTTCCAAACTGAATACTTCCGCTGTCAGGACTTTGTAAGGTTGCGATAGTACGCATCAATGAAGACTTCCCTGCACCATTCGGTCCTAATAAACCAAACATCCCGGGACCAATCTCTAAATTCACATCGTCCAATGCTTTAACTCCATTATTATAAGTTTTAGTCAAATTACTAATTTTCAATTCCATAATCATTTGTATTGTTAGTTATATCTATTAGTAGAAAAAAATCTATTTTCGTAACAGAAAAAAATAAAAAAGGTCGATATATTAATCGACCTTCTCTT